>Ga0190286_1000081_pt1 | contig 50606 bp, 59 predicted proteins | sample 48691834_MG_FD_183241 | JGI IMG/M metagenome (GOLD analysis project Ga0190286, IMG submission 183241) | Hydrothermal vent microbial mat bacterial communities from Southern Trench, Guaymas Basin, Mexico - 4869-18-3-4_MG | ecosystem: Environmental > Aquatic > Marine > Hydrothermal vents >... | reverse complement strand
GGAGATGCCCTTCTTAAGCGTCAGCGATTTTGTTGACAAGCAGATAAGGGTTGTTCTTGAGAAGTATGATGAGTGGCTTGGACGGAGAGATGAGTACGAGAGGAAGAGTCGGAAAAGGAAGTAAAAATATCGAAAATGTTGGAAAAATGTTTCTGATCCCCGAGTATATCATTAAGGAGATGAAAATCACTATGCTCGCGATGAGAAAGGACGCGGCCAGTGTCGTGAGTTTTCTCCTCAACGTTTCATCTACTGTTTGGAAGGAGAGTACGACGAAGTAGAAAGATAAGGCTATACACAACGCGAGGGTTATTATCACTGCGTTTTCAACTTTCAACACAAGCACCGCTGGAGCCTTTAATTCTAGTCTGGGAATATAGAAAGGTTTTATGAATTAGAAATCCTAATCAAGAGTAAATGCAAGTGTGGGTTAGGTTTATTAATGTTTGAATGATATTATTATTTTGGATATTTGTTATATCTGATTTCGATTCAGAGTTGATTATGGAATGGGTGAGTCCAAGCGTAGACGGAGTCGCGCCGAGGTTATTATTGATATTTTGAGTGAGGCTTTAAGCGGCGCGAACAAGACTAGGCTTATGTATCGTTGCAACATGAACTTTTTGAGGTTTAACCGTTATTTGAAGGAGTTGATGGATGCTGGTTTAATTGAACTGGTTGATACGAGTCCAGATGACGTAGCGGTGTACAAGACTACTGAGGATGGGAGGGAACTGCTTAAGGTTTTACGGAAGGCGAATGAGTTTTTGTCTGTTTAGCCCTTGAACGTTACTTTTGATGTAAAACGCGGTGGATAACGCTTTTAGAGCTTTTAAAGAGGTAAAGCAGTATGGACGCTAGGAATAGGAAAACGTAGAATAGGTGGGGTGGCATCAGCCAGATTGGTACGTTTAACGGATAGTTCATGAATGTTGGTAGGAATGCTGATGGTAAGGGTATAACTAGCAAGAGGTTTGAGGGGAGTGGTTTGAAGAGGACGTTTATTTCACGCATTTTGAGCATTATTGCAATTGCGATGATGAAGAGAACCGATTCTGTGGTTATGTTTATGGGGCTTCTGATTCCTATTTCCATTCCATAACCTTGCGTGGTTATCGGCCAGAATAGTTGCACTCTTCCTCCCATGATAAGGTCTCCGATTAAAAAGTGTTGAGTTAAAGCTGTGAAGTACGGTATTGCCCTTTCGTGGTACGCAACGAAGAATGGGATGAAGAATACGGTGGCGGCGATTATTGAATGGGTTGGTCCGCGATGTTGAAGTTGAGGGATTAACAGGTCTATGTCAGGTATCACTGATAAAAGGAGAATAAGTGGTATGTTTAAGTGTGTTTTAAGTTTCTTTGACGTTATGAACCCGCAGATGTAACCCAAGGCTAAATGTCCAACAGCATACAAAGGTTTTCATCTTCAATTGCGTTTTTATGACTAATGAGAGACATAGTCTTATTTAGGTGTCGATCAGCCGCTGGATTTTAAACCAGCAGAATAGCTGTCGACACTGTTAAGGAGGTAACAAATTAAAAGGAGAAAATGTTTTGCAGTTCTCAGATTTATTTGGCGGGTTCCTCGTTTTTCTTTTCCTCTTCTTCCATTTCACTTGTGATTTCTTCTATTGGTTTTGGCGGTGGTGTTGTAGCCATGGTCCAGCCTATCCATGCGCCTATTCCCATGATTGCAACGAAGCCTATGAAAACTGGGATGGCTATGACCCAGAATTGGGCGTCTGATATCCATTTTGTTTCTATTCCGAATGTTGAGAGCCATTGAGGATAGAATAGGGTGATAACGTAGAGAACTGCTATTACTATGCATATTATGAATATTGTTCCGCCAATTGCTTGGTCTCTACTCATTAGTTTTCACCTCCTTCACAGTTTATTTTAAAGTTCAAAAAGCAACGTGAGAGCCTTTTAAGCTTATCCTATGGTTTATTGTCTGGTGAAGTGTTCTCTAACAGCTAGCAGGTCCTTCATGGTGTTTATGGTTAGCCATAAACCGTCGTATGGGTATCCTCTGAGCATTTTCCTGTCTGCGAGAATCTGGAGGGTTTGAAGTTCCATGTCGCCTTCATCGGGGAAGAATTCTTCTATTACGGATTTTTTGAATACGTAGTGTCCAGCGTTTACGTAGAAGTTTAGTGTTGGTTTTTGTTCGAACCTTGTGATGTACGTGTTCGATGTGAGTATCCTTCCGAAGGGTAGCCTTGGCTTAGCCATCAGGATTGCCGCGCCTTTATCGGCGTATTTGTATAGTTCTTTCGGGTCGTAAAACACTATGTCGTCGACGTTCATAACGTAGACTTTGTTCTCTTTAACCTTTTCAACGGCTTTTTTGACAGCTCCGCCCGTTCCAAGCTTCTTTTTCTCTATTGAGTATATCACGGATGGATCTTCTATCAAGTCCTTGTTGTTTGTCGCTAGGATTATCCTGTCTATTCCGTTTCTTCTCAGCCAGTTTACCTGGCGAGCGATCAGCGTTTCATGGTTTATCTTAAGTTTTGGTTTTGGAACCCAAGTGTTGGGTTTAAGCCTCCAGCCGCTTCCGCCGCAAAGGATTACAGCGTCCAACTTGAAAGTTCACCGTTTCACAAGTAGATAATTAACAGTGCTTATTTTATATTTTAATAATTGCCGGTGACGCTGCGATTAGTTGAACGGAGAGCTTTTTCTTTTTATAAGGGGCATGGTGTTTCTTTTTGTTGAACGTTTTTAGACATGTATTTGTGTTGTTATCATAAACAATAAGATTTATTAAGACTTAATATAGCTTACAAGACGGTTGACCAAAATGGCAATGCAGAGGGTTCCTGTGGGAGTTGTCTTCACCATCGCAGTAGCGGGGATTATTGCAAGTGTTTTAGCCGCGGGTTTGCTTATGGCATATCAAAGAGTCCCAAGCAGTGGAAACGTGAAGACGGTTGGGGTAGGCGTATACTGGGATAACGCTTGCACTAATAACGTGACCTCAATTGACTGGGGATTTTTGGAGCCTGGAGCGACGGTTAACAAAACGGTATACATCAAAAATGAGGGAAACACGCCTATGATGCTTAACATGACAACTGATAACTGGAATCCAGCATCAGCCTCTGAAAACATAACGTTAAGCTGGAACCGCGAAGGCTACGTATTGAACACTACGGCACCAGTGGTTCAAGCAATCTTAACTCTTTCAGTGTCACCGAATATCAGCGGAGTTACAAGCTTCAGTTTTGACATAATAATAACTGGAACGGAACAAACATAGCACAATTCATTTATTTTTTCTTGAGGGGAAATCGTGGTTTTAGTGGTTAGTTCTCGAGTTAAATGTTTTACATAGCCGCATTGTGAGGAAACCGATTATGCTCAAAGCAAAGGATATTGTTGCGAAGGTATCTACTCTTATCCAGGGTGTAAGATGGGATAAACCGTAACTTAGCCAATCTGGATAGAAAAGTTGAATTAGCACGCCGTATATCCAGCCTAGAAAACCGTAAATGAAAAGTGTTTCACCGATGATTTTCAGTATACTCATATAGTTTTTCAAAGGTTTTCCTCTTGTAATTACCGTTATTCAGCCACGTTTGCTTGTATTAAAGCTTTAGTCTGGAAACTTGTGAAAATCTTTTGGAAGTCGTTCTTTCGCTTTTCTTGATAGAAGAATTAGTAGCCTAAGGGAGCTTTTTTGTTTTTGAATCGGTTTTTCTTCTAGAAGCTTTCTTTTTAAGGCTTCTTTATAGAGTTTTTCTCCGTTTTCCGTTCTTAGAATGACGAGAGACCAGCCTTTTAGTCCCAATCCTCCTATGGAGATATCGGCGAGTTCTGCTGAGAAATCAGTGCATGTTTTGCAGCTTTTTCTGATGAATGCTTGTATTTGTTCCAGTGGAACTTTTTTTTGTTTACCGGATTTCACCGTTATGATGAGTTTCCCTTTAATGTTCATTTTCTTTATTTTCTCCGGGTTTATTCCGAGTTTTTCTTTCAAAGTTTTCATCAACTCGTTGTAGGAGAAGCATCCGCTGCATAGCAATCCTATTGTAAACTTTAGTTTTTCAGCGTATTTTTTTAATGGAAGCATTTGGATTTTCCTGATCGCCGTGATTTGGCAGGGGAGGCCTACAAAGGCTAGTTTTCTTATGTTTTTCTGTTTTATTGCCTGTTGTAAAGCTAGGAGGTTGGGTGAATAAAAGTATCGGGTTCCTGCTGATTGTAAGATTTGTTGGGAAGTTGTGGCTAATACTGGTTTAGGATAGAATGGTTTGGTTTTTTCCACTTTAGAAACGATGGCTCCGTCGATTTTTCCATTTTCTAAAGCGAAGGTTAAGAGGGTTGTTACAACCCCTCCGTCTTGACACGTATCAAGGATTTTTTTATCTGTTGATCTGGCTATGACTATTTGGCGGTAAACTCCGAAGTTTTCTTCTGGTTTTCTCTCATTTCTAAAAACGAACTTTTCGAGGAGTAGTTTGGAATCGGTGTATTGGGGACAAATTTTGGAGCAGATTCCGCAGGATTTGCATTCGCTTATTAGTTTAGGTTTTTCTTCTACGTAGGCTAGACAGTTGAAAGGGCATGTGATTACGCAGGCAGCGCAACCTGTGCATTTTTCGGGAAGGATGAATTTAGCTAGTGTTTCTTCAAAGCTTGTTTTTGGCTTTTCGTTCACGTTTTTCCTCTCGAAGATATGTGGCAGATGTATAATATGTGTTATATGTTGCTTCTTCAACAAGGGTATAGGGATTTGAAATGATTCAAATAATTGGACTTGAAGGTTTTCCTATAGTGAAGAGGGGTGACGATTTAGGTGGGCTTATTTGTGAAAAAGCTGAGGAGCAGAAGATAGGTATTGAAGATGGAGATGTCATTGTGGTGACGCATGTTGTGGTTTCTCGTGTGGAGGGAAATGTTGTGAATCTTGACAGTGTAGAGCCTTCAGAGTTTGCTGAAAATTTAGGTAAGCGCCTAGGGAAGGATCCAGCCCTTATCGAGGTGGTTCTTCGTAGTTCTAAGAGTGTTGTCCGGATGGGGGATGGGAATATAATTACTGAGACTCCGCATGGATTTGTGTGTGCAAATTCTGGAGTGGATAAATCTAATGTGCCAGGAGAACGGAATGTGGCTTTGTTGCCTGTTAATCCTGATCTTTCAGCGCGGAGGATTCGGAGGAGAATAAGGAAGCTTACCGGGAAGGATGTTGCAGTTATAATCTCTGATACTCATGGTAGACCGTTGCGGGATGGACAGGTTAACGTGGCTATTGGAGTGGCTGGAATTGAGCCTATTAGAAATAGACGGGGAGAAAAGGATTTGTTTGGTTACGTTTTGAAGGTTAAGAAGATAGCTATTGCGGATGAGCTTGCTTCAGCAGCTGAACTTGTTATTGGACAGGCTGATGAGGGGGTGCCTGTTGCTATAATTCGCGGCTACAGTTATCCGAGAACTGAAAAAGCGAGGGCGACGAAGCTTATCAGACCGAGGAATAAGGACCTATTTATTTAATGGTTGAGGCTTGTTCTGTGAATGATGATGTTGTAGAGGAAAAACCCGAGAAACGTGCTGATTAGACCTTGAATTATGTTGAAGGCTATGATTAAAGGGGTTAACGCAATTGTTGCGGGCATGGGAATTTTGTAGTAGAGTGGGAGAACTGTGAGGTTTGCGAAGAACATTATTGTGCAGCGCGTGAATAGTCCGGAGATAAACGATGCGATCGTCGCGGATTTTGCTGGTTTTTTGATAAGTTTAGTGGTTAATGCCATACCTAGAACTGTGGATAGTTCGGCTAGGGCTTTCATTGAAGCCCCAACTGGATCGCCGCTTCGTATGAGGATTCCAAGCAAGGCAACCGTTGATGTGATTGTTCCTGATGTTAATCCGAAGAGCATCCAGGAGAGCACTATAGGTACGCCTGTGAAATCAAATTTTAAGTAGGGAAGCCATGGGAAGGGGATTTTTAACCCGGAATATTTCATGGAGTAGTCGAAAACGATTACTAGGGTGCTTAAAACGGTTGTGCCAGCTATGGTTTTTGCATCTTTTTTCAAGAATCTCACTGAGGTGAAGATATGTTCCGCTGGCTTTAATTTAAAATTACAGTTTAATGCTGGGTTAGAAGGGTTGGAATATACGCATGATAACCGTAATCATGAATCCTGTTCCTAACGCGAGGGCGACAATTCTTAAACGTGTTTTTTCTATCACTATGTTCCCTGAGTGTTCCGTTGATGAGATTAGTTCTGAGGTTATTAAGAGTATGATTGCCATAACGGCGAGCCACAGAGTTATGTCTGATAAAGATAGGGGGAAGTTCATTTCTAACCTTCCACAAAACGATACCATGCTTCGATTGTCCTGTTGTCTGGAGATACCGCATCCTTGTATATTGTAACGATTTTACCTGTGGTTTTTGCTATCGCACATGCTATGGCGCTTATGAGGGGACATCCTAACAGATGCACGCTTTTCAGGTTTTTCTTTCTGTCGTAAAGTTCTTGGTAGGTGGAATCGTAAATTTTGACGTAAACTTGGTTTTTTTCGGCGTTTATCTCCATTTCTTTGGCAACTTGGAGGTCTTCAACAACTACTTTTGGAAGGGCTTCGCATAAACTTTCTAAGTTAAGTTTTGTGAGGTCTGTTCTTAATCCTTTTTCAAGCTGGAATAGGAGGCCTGAGCCTGGTGGGGCTACGCAGATGCCTTTTGGGTTTTTAAGGAGGAACTTGCTTTTCGCCATTTCTTCTATAGAGGGCATGTTGGAGCTGCTGTCGGCGGATATGAAGACGATCATGTCTTTTAGGCCTTTGAGGTATTCGGGCAGGTAGACTTCTTTTGGGTATGGTGGTATGTAGTAGCTTGTTCCTTTGTATTTTAGGTCTTTTATTATTCGGTCGATTGTGGAGTAGGATGCGATTGCTGTGGAGTCTAAAAGTTCGCTTTTTACGTATTTCACGGGTTTAATGAAGAAGAATAGGGCTCCCCAAAAGGTTAGTCCGAGTCCAATGAAGGCTAAAACTTGTGATTCGGTTATGACCGAGAAGATTAATGCGAGGACTCCTGGAACTATTAAAAATATTCCCAACTTGCCTGAAGGAGCCTGTTTCAGTTTTCTAAGCTCGAATCGCAGTTTTTCGTTTTCTACTTGAAGCTGTTTAAGCGCTTTTATCAAGTATTGAGTGGTCATCAATTGGTCTGATTCGCTCCCTCTTTCCGTTTTTTCTTGTTCTTTTCTAGATTTTTCTGGTGGCATGTTCTTTTCATGGACAAAATGGTTTTTCTTTCTTTTAAGGTTTCCAGATGCTTAATACTTAATTTTCCAAACTAGTTTCGGACTGTTTTGAATGGATATTACGTCCTTTTTTATAAATCCGTATTCTTCTAAGCTGTTCAGTTGGTTAATTAGCTCTTCGAGTTTTACGCGTTTTTTAGTGCTTTCTTCTAAGGCTTTTTTAATTTCTCTTGTTTCCACTGCTTTTTTCTGCTCAGCCAAAGTTAGAATTGTTTGAAGGAGGAGTTTTTCTTTCGCTGGGGCGATGTTATTGAAGATTTTTAAGTTGTGAGTTTTTTTCCTTTGTTCCTCTGAATATTGCGCTGTTTTTGTGAAGGCGACGAATATTGTTAAGGAGGCTAGTAATAGTTGTTGTGTTGGGATTCCTAAAGAGATTAATGATTGAGTTTTTAATGGTTGCCAATAGTTTGCAATCTCTTGTCCGAAGGATAAGAGTTGATTTTCAATTTGTTTGTATCCAATGGAAGTTTGTTTTATAACTATGAGGCTTATTCTGACGTATTTTTGTTCCACCGTGATTCCTGTGTTGAAGGTTGCTTTTTCATACCAGTAAAGGGTTATTTGCGTGTAGTTTGTTGGGCTTATGAAGGTGAAGTATCGGGCTATGAGGGGAACGTTTTCTAAGAGTTGTATGTCTCTTGAATCTAATACTGATGCTAGCGGATAGTGTCCGTGGGCTGTTTGCCAGGCTACTAAGCATACTTCCCAGTTGTGGAGGTTTGAGATGCTGCTTGCGATGCCAACGTCCACGTAAACTGTGGGTTTTGACCAGTTTTCTGGGATGTAAGCGTACATGAGGGATGCGTCTTGATGGGCGATTTTTTCGTAGTTTGTATCGCGGTATAGGAATTTGAGTTTGTAGTCTGATATTTGGGGGAAGACGTTTTCGGCGTTTTCCCAGCTTGAACTTGAGGTTATGCCTGCGGGTCCTTGAGCAAGAGTGAAGGTGGGTGCTTGAACGGTTAGGGTGAGGATCCAGCAGCCTAACAGTAAGAGGAGAATTTTTGCCCAGAACTTTTGAGGAAGTTTAATGTGGAATTTGTTGAGGAATCTTCCGCAGCTTGGACAGAAGTCTTCAGAATCTTTTGTTTTTTTCTTGCAGATCGGGCATGGAGGTTGTTTTGGAGGTGTGAGAACTATTTGTATCTTCAGTACTTTTTCAGCGATGAATAGTATTAGGAGCATTCCAGTGAAGATGAGTAGTAGGCCTGCCACGGTGTGAAGTAGGTTCATGGCGATTTCCTCTCCGAACCAGTATCCAACGGAAACTATCGCTGTGATGCGGATGATGTTTAAGATTTCGAAGAGGAAGAAGCCGAGTATGAATACTGCAATTTTTTTTGAAAGGGAGGCTGAAGTTACTAGCGCTAAGAAGGTGGCGAACATGGTGAAGGCTATGAGGGAGTAGATTCCTGAGCATGGCAGGTCGATGGTGAAGGATATTGGCTGTCCTGTAGGGGGTGTAAGCATTATTGTTGGTGGACCGTAAGAGGAGGAGAGATCTACGGGTAATCCCATGGTTTTTAAGAGTGTATAAGATGCTTGGGTGTTCAGGTTTGCCATGGTTCCTCCTAGGGTGTATAGGAATTCTGTTGGTGGCGGTATTAGAAATAAGAGGAATAGTATGGGAAAGAGTAGTATCAGTAGCACTTTCAGGTTGAATAGAATTAGTGTGACGCCCATGAGGAATATGGGGATTGATAAGATATGATATTCTAGGGGGTAAAATGTGTGGGAGCCGTACCAGTAGAGGAGGAAGGCGATGAGGCATAGGGCTACTCCGATAAGATTGTCTAGATATTGCATCTTGGTTTTTTTCTTGTGTTTTTCTAGGGTAAGTGAGGCCTTAACCATGTCTTTTTTGAGGTAGAAAAGTAAGCCTGCGAAGAATGGTATGAGAAGCACGTGGCTTAGGGATTCAGCTTGTAAAGCCTCATTTATTAGTATTCCAAGGTCGTTTCCATAAACAACTAGAATTATTAGTGCAATTAAAGTTATAGAAAGGATTTGCTGATAATGAAATTTTATCACGCTTTCCAATTTCAGTATTTCCATTTTGCCACTTTGTCCTGTAGGTAAACCGTTTATCTGTACATAGTGAAAATTTAGCTAAAATGAGAGCAGTGGAAAAAGAGTTTCTAAAAACGTTTTGATGTGAAAATCTTTGGAAGTTTTCGTCGATATTTAAAGATGCCGAAAGCGCCTACAAAGGTGACTACGCCTAGAATTGTTCCGAATGGATATTCTGGTACAACGTTTTGGAAGGGTACGTAAACTTCAATTATGCTTGTTTGAGTGTTGCCATTATTTACCCATAGGACCACTGCCATTATTTGCCCCGGTCCTGGAATGAAATTCGCTCCGTTTGCATCCGCATCACTGATAATATCCAGAATTCGAGCCCGAGCCTCAGCCTTCTTAGGCTGTGCTAGCTCACCCCTGATTTCATTATCCCATCCTGGGATGAAATACCATATAGCGTATTGAACGTCGTCGGCTGTGGCCTTGAAATCGTCCCATTTGTCTTTGTTGTTTAATATGTAGTTAATTTTAGTCCAGTTTTCGTAGTATGGATACTGCTGGTAATAGGGGTTGTTCTGGTCGTAGCTTGAATACATGATTGCATTGTAAACTTTGTTACAGGATATGTAGTGGTCTCTATCAATACACCAGCCTAGGTATTCGCCGTTCGAGACGTGACAATCTGGCGGTACATTGCTGAGTGTTACGTTGTAATAGCATTTTGAAACGGGCCATGTTATATGCATAGACACTGGGTCTGTTGGCAGATTAATTGACGGCCCATTTGCATATGCAGAACTTATGGTAGCGAAGGCGAATAAGGAAACAATTAGAATGCTGATGATTTCTTTGAAGTTTTTCATTTGAGATCTAATCCTTCAAAATTTTTATTCATATTCCTATTTAAAAACCCGTATGGTTATATGTTATAGAAATTTTAAGGTGAAGTTCTATTAGTTTAGCCTTCTAGGAATTTCACGTTTTCACATGTTCATTGCTTTTGTTGAAGGACGCATGGATGAGAGCAATAGAAAAGTTTAGAATTGATTGTTGCTTTCGGCGGCTGATTTGAGAATTGTTTTGAGAATTTTGAAGCCGTCGAAGAGTATTCTCAGTTTTGAAATATTGTATTTTCTTTTTTCGCATGTTATTGGTTTTTCTAGGTATTTGAAGCCGTTTTTTAATCCTTTTATTGTGATTTCTGTTTCGATGTCGTAGCCGTAGGATTCTAGGCGAAGTTTTCTTAGAACTTCCTTTTTGAAGGCGCGGAAGCCTGTTTGGCTGTCTGTTATGAATTTTCCTGTTAAAATCATTATTGTAATGTTAAATAGGAGATTGCCCAGTCGGTTAAGTCTTGATGTGGTGTTCATGGCGTTTCCTAGGTATCTTGAGCCTGCTACTATGTCTGCGCCGTTGAATAATGGTTGGATGATGTCTGGGATTTCTTTAGGTCTGTGGGTTCCGTCGGAGTCTAGGGTTACAATTATGTCTCCTGTGGCGTATCTGAATCCTTTTCTTAAGGCGTAGCCTTTTCCTCTGTTTTTTCCGTTGGATAACACTGTTGCTTTGTATCTTGTGGCTATTTTCCTTGTGTTATCTGTGGATCCGTCGTCGACAACTATGATTTCGTAGGGCATTCCTAAGTTTTCCATGACTGAAATCGTGTTTGAAATCGTGGTGCCTATTGTTTTCTCTTCGTTGTAGGCTGGAATAACCACTGATATTATTGATCTATGCATTCGGCTCTCCTTTCTCCTCTTAATGTTTAAATAAACATGCGAAAGATTAATTCATTGCGGATTTTTCATCTAGAAAATTTTTGAAATGATACAGAACATTCTGAAGAGTTTTCATTTTAGATTTCCGATGGGTAAATGTAAATATCGAAACTGAAGCCTTGTACGTCTTTTGTTACTAATTCGTTAACGAAGTTTGGGGAGGAACTGGCTGATAAGGTCAGCGTAACGTAGATTTTTTCATTTGGATTCATGATTGTTCCATTTTGGGGGGATGTAAGGTTCATGTATGCTGATAGGTTTCCTGTGACAGGTTGATTTTGAGAGTTGAGAAAAGTCCAGTTTCCATATTTAATAATAAGCTTTGTTTTGATGTTGCTTTTGCTTTGGACATAGAATGAACGGTTTATGGACATTCCGGGATAAATTGTACCCCAGTCAAGAGTTATATTTCCATTATTGAATGTTAAGTTTCCACCGTAAACTTCCACGTATCGCACACGTATGGTGCCGAGGCTTGGAACATAAAGATCGTCAAAATTGCTTAGGAACATGGAGAGAAGGGTGGAGATTATTATTGTTATAGTTGCTACTGTCAATATAAGTAGTAGAACTCTCTTTGAAGGGCGAGGTATTTTTGTTAAGAAGTTACTAAGACGTTCCAAGGGTTTCACATTTCAATTATTATAATGAAAATTAAGTATAAATACCTTGCAACAATCATTTAATCGATTTTAAGAAAGCGTGGGATATCGAAAGTTACGAAAACCTTTTTCTTGAAGAAGCCTTCCAAAAGTTGCAAAACGTTATTATGCTAAGAGAGTTTCGTTTGCTCCAGTTTTTATTCTCCTTCCTTGTAAAATGGGATTTTAGGTATTTTTTCAGCTATGGTGAGGGGTATATTGAGCAGTTTTGAAATTATTCCTAAACCTGAGAACATGTTTCTAAGGTTGGTGATGTCGCTTTGATTGATTGCGCCTATAGTGGGGGCTGTGAGAAGATAGACTCCAATAAAGACGGATGTCCCTATCGTGAGTTTTATCCATTCGGCGGTGTTCAAGAAATATATGGATAAGTATGTCATTAAAGCTGCAACGGCTGACGCTGTAAATATCTTGGCTGAGGATTTGAGGTCTGCTTTGGCTTGGTAACGTTTCCATATCCAGCGTAGACCTATGAACATACTTGGTAATCCTGCGAAGAGCATTCCAAGGATTACGCCTGTGATGCCTAAGTTGGGAATTAAAATGAAGGCTAAAGGTACGCCTATTGAAAGAGTTAAGAGACTTAGCTTCATCAGCAATTTTGTTTCGCCTAACCCTGCTAGAAGACTTCCCATACTTAGGTTTCCAACGCCTGCGAAGAGGTTGCTTATGACATATAGTGAGAGGAAGAACGGAGCGTAGATCCATTTGTCACCGAATAAGGTGTAGATCATAGGTTTTGAAAGGACCATTACTGCCACGGTTGCTGGTACTAAGAGGAGGGTTGTGTACTTAACCGAGGAGGTGAACACTGTTTTCAGAAGTTGAGGATCATTTTTTGAATCCAGTTTTGAGAAGGCTGGAAATAACACGGTGGATATTGGATATGTGAAAAACGTTAATAAAACCGCAAAGTTAACCGCGATTTGATAGTTGCCTATCATGGCGTTGGTGCAGAAAAAAGCCATTAGGAAACCGTAAAACTGTAGGCGGAACCCTCCTAAAATGGATGAAATGGAAAGCGGAACTCCGTAATGTAACATTTTCTTTAAGGTTTCCGATACTCTAGTTTTGGTTATCTTCGTTTTTCGCAGATTTTTGAAGAGGAGGAAATAGAGCAATGCTAAGGCTAAAATTCCTGAGATTACTGTTGATAACGTATAGCCTAAAACAGCGCCAAAGGCTCCGTATCCGAGAAAGACTAGCAGTGGAGCTGCCACACTTTTCACTACGGATTGACATATCATCGTATAACTGTTTAGTTCCATCCTTTCGAAGCCTATGAAGCTTGACTGGGATGTTGTTAATAGGGATGTTGAAAAAATTGTGACGGAAGCGATTGATATTAGCGCCGTGGATTCCGGTCTGTGGAACATTGTTGAAGCGATGAAGCTGGCTAAGACTAGAGAAATAAAAGACAGGGTTAAGCCGGTTGCAAGCTCAAAGGTTACTCCTGCAACTATTATGTCGTGGAGGTTTTCATCTCTGTTTGCGGCTCTGAAATGGGCTATGTATTTTGTCATGGCGGAGCCTACGCCCCAGTCTTGAAAAAGCCCTATCATCGTTGGTGGAATTAATGCAATGGAGTACAACCCGTATTCCGCGGGCATCATGAGTCTTGCTAGGATTATGGCTTCGACAGCTAATATTATGGTGGAAGCTGTTTTTCCTATGAAAAGCTGGAAGCTTCCAGCCGCTGAAACCTTGCCCATCTCTAACGCTTTTTCCACGCTTTCCCACTCAGCTTGAGGCTTCTTTCAATTTTTCTTTCAGCTTTTTATATGCCTCTTCTGGATCCGAAAAATTTTCAGCAAATTTTTCGAAAGGACAAGTTTCAGTTTTACCTGCATTTAATATCCTTTCAACTAAATTGTTCCATTCATGATAAATGCCGTATTTTTCAAGTGAAGCTTTAGCTGATCTGCTTAAAGTTTCTGCGAAAACCGCCTGAATGTTTGCATAAGCACATAGGAATGCAACGGCTTTTCCAACCACTCTATCTGCGATGGAGGATCCTTCAAGTTTACTCTTTAACCTTTCAACAGCTTCTAGGAAATCTGAAATCCCATGTGTTTTACTTTCAAAAATTATCTTCTCGTTTTTCACTATAGAAAGCGTTAATCCTTTCTCGTTAAGCCTTTGCTTGGCTGTTTCTAAATCTTGCAATGGGTTTCCCCTTAAGGTGTTTCGGCGATGGTGAGCAAACAAGGGATTTTGTCTACGTTGCAGATGTTGGCTTTTTGGGCGGGTTTAGTTGGGGATTTGGTAACTTTTAAGTATTGTTTGTTGTTTTTTGTTGTGGGTGGTTGTTGTGGAGGAGTTTGTTGCTCGGGTTTTTGCGGGTGGTAAGGTTACGGTTCCTAAGCGTTTGAGGGAGTTGTTTGATGTTAAGGATGGGATTATGTGCGTTTGGCTTTGGTTGAGGTTTGAAGAGGAGTGAGGGCGGCGGTTGGGTTAGGAGGGGGGGGTATGAGTGATGAGTGCTTTGAAGCATGGGTTTTTTAGGCGTGGTTTCATGCTTTGCGACCGTTGCGTTTTGAATGTTAAGTGTGAGAGGTTTGTTCCTGGCGGTGAGTGTGCCATTGAAAAACAGGCTTATGATTGGTTGGTTTCTGAGCTTATGAGCCAGTACGGTTTGGAGGGTTTAGCTGATGAGATTCTGGTTGGGCGGGCGGCCATGCATTTGATTCGTATTGTGAGGGCTGAGGTTTATGAGGCTAATGTGGAGTTTCGGATGCTTCGGTTGTTTGGGGCAAGTATATTGTGGGTTTGGATAATATGCTGCGGGGTTTGTTGAAGGACTTGGCCATAAGCAGGGGTGAACGGAAGAAGGTTGAGAAGGGTGACGTATTTGTTGATGTTGAAAGGCTTTGAGGAAGATTTTAATTGGTTTGGGAAGCTTGCTTGTTGGCATTGTGTTGTTCCAGAGGCTGTACGCCTTAGGGATCATATAAAAAAGTTGGAGGAAGCCATCAGAAGCAACGAGGAGGAGATGAAGTCGCCGAAACCTTCACGGATTGCTAAGGAAATGTATGAGTATTACAGGAGGCCCGATGTTGTTAGGATGGATAAGATGAAGTATGTTAAGCTTAGGCTTTATGAGAAGTTGGGGTTGGCTGAAGGTAAAAGCTGCGATGTTAAAAACAAGTATAAGTGTCCCTATGGAGAGCAGGCAAATGAGTTGGTTGAAAATGGGCGTGTCGCCGAATTTATTTGGAGCATGGTTGAGTGGTATGATGAGCATTGGAATTTAAGTGAGAGTTTCAAACCTTTTGAGGACGAGATGAAGTGGTATCATTTTGGTGAACCAAGTATTATTGACGTAACAAGCTATGAGAATATTATTAAAGCTGTTGAGGATGGAAGACTGGAGAAGATAATTGAGGAGCGCAAGAAATAGGAAGCGGAACACAAGAGCTGACTTGTGTTAAGAGGCTTAAACGCTTAAAACCTCGTTACGAACGATGCTTTAAAGCGAGGATTGGAGTTGTCTACTTATGAGAAGAAGAGACTATAGAGATTATCTCCAAGACATAATGGACTCAATCAACGACGTAAAAAATTTCACTAAAAAAACGAGTTTTGAGGATTTTGCCAGAGATGAAAAGACAATAAATGTGCTTGAGGAGCAGAAAATCTGTTAGGGTGGGCTTAAAGGCTTTCTTTGAGTGTTTGAATTTTGAAACTTGGGTTTGATGATGAGAGGAGGCCTTTGAATTCTTTGTTTTCTTTTAGGTTTTGGATGTCTTGATCTTCCGTTATGAGGGCGTCGCATTTGTCTATGGCTGCTGATAGGATTAGGCAGTCTATGAAGTCGCTTAGTAGGCTTCTAAGTTTGAATGCTGTTAACAGGAGTGTGGTGTCGTGGATTGGAATTTTTTCGATCGTTTCGTTGTAGACGATGGCTCTGATTCCCCTTGTCACCCTTTCGGCTGGAAGTTTTCCTGTGGCGACGTATTTGGCTCCGTTGGCTGAGAGTTCGAATATGCTTATGTCGCTCATGAAGATTGTGTGTCCTTTTCTTAGGAGTTTGATCGGGGCGTCTTTTGGAACGTTTTTGACGGAGATTCCTATTGCTGGTAGGAGGTACGTGGTGTCTAGAAGTAATTTCAAGCTTCAGCCTTCCGCGATAGCTCCTTTCTTTGTTTGTGGAACTCCTCGAGGGTTATTTCTACTAGAGATTTTTCTTTTAACACTTTTTCAAGGCTTGGGACTGGTTCAACCACGAGTCTACCGTCTTCGATTTTATATATGATTTTTGTGTGAGCGTGAAGACCTAACTTTTCTCTGATTTCTTTTGGTGGGAAGAGCTCTCCTTTAGAGCCCACTCGACTTTTTTGCATTTACCAGATTCACCGAATAATATAAAATAGTTCGAATCTAATAAGCATTTTGCAGTCCATGTGGTTTAAGTAGGCGGTGGAGCCGCTAAGAAGAAAACGTATTCTTAATTGGTTTACTAGTGAAGTCTTCTTTGCCTGTAGATTTCTGTACGCCTGTTCGATGACTGTTGGTGTTTTATCGTTGATTAGGCTATTTTTATTCTATTCCTAGTTTTTTGTTTAGTCTTGTTTGGATCGTTATGGTGTAGGCTTTGCCCATTAAGATATCTAGTGGGCTTTTTTGGTTGAAGAGATTAAGCCCATGGAAAGAAGCTTGCTGATGCAGATTAATAAGCAACAGCACAGGTTTGGAAAGGCTAAGCCGACTGAAAAATCGGAAGAGAAGAAGAGAATAATGCCTTACCTGTAGCCTCTTTATCTTTTACGCTGCTGGTGAAGTGTTTAAGACATCGTAATTGGGTGAAACGCTAGGTCAATTACTATGGCGTATATGCGCTTAAAATAGGAGGAAACTTGGCCTAACTAATAATCTCTCCCTTTAGACTTAACGATTGAAGTGACACTAGAAACTATGGCATAGTTATTTGGTTTTTGTATGCTTTTCTATTGATTCTAAATCTTTTAGTTTGTCTACCTCTATGGTAGGGTTTAAGGCGAGATGGTCTATGCTTTGACTGTCGATGCGTGTTCATTTTTTGTGAGGATTTTTATGGGATGGGGAAACCTTTTTATGTCTATTTGTGTCGGCCCTAAAATTTCTACGCCTATTATTTCTCCCTTTTTATTTAGGTCTAAGATGAGGTTGTCTGATATTGGTTCCGTTTCTGCGACTTTTCCTCTTTTAATTCTTATGTATAGTGCGTTGCAGCTTTCGTCATACTCGAGTGAAGCCAAGTGTTTTTAACCTCCTTTCGTCTACCCATAATACTGTTACAACTTCAATATTTTGATTTCTCTTTTCATAAATTACTACTAGTTTTTGATCTTTTATCGTGCCATAGGCTGCTAGGCGACCGTATCTGACTGATATAGTTTCCTTCGGATTTTGCAGAACGTTAATTATTTGCTTTTCAGTTACTGCTCGATCCTTCATTCTTTGTTTTGCATGAGGTTTTATGATGATAGCCATTTGGTCAGCAACTTTGCTATGGTGTTTACCAGCAATTTAATGAGTTGATTTTAAATGTTTTGTGCCAACTGTCACCGTGATAAATATAAAAGTTATTGAATGATTTAATCCAGGCGTATTTGGTTTTTGTATGCTTTTTCTATGGCTTCTAAGTCTTTAAGGCTGTCTTTGCCTGCGGGGGTAGCTTTTTGTCTTTTATTAGGCAATCCACGAAATGTTGAGCCAAGTGTTAGCATTTGGATTGCTGCTAATAGCTTGTTTAAGGATTTGTGTTGGGTTTGGATTGTTTTACTGTTCCGTATAACTGGATGTTTAGGTGGTAGTCTTGGGAGAACCAGCCTACCGTTATTATGGCTTTTGCGTTGTTTTCAAATTTTGCTAGGCATGTGGCCCTGTCTTCGAAGGACATGTTGAATCTGTAGCCTAAATGGCTTTTTACGTCTTTTACTTCGCCGAAGTACCAGCGGAGCAAGTTTATTAGGTGGCTTCCTAGGTCTATTAGAGCCCCTCCGCCTGTTAGTTCTTTATTGAACCACCATTCTGGGACGGGTATAGGTGTGTGAGCTTTTGCTCCGTGAAAGAATGGGCCTGTGCTTATGTAGTTTGCGTTCGCGATTTCTATGTCGCCTAATGTTCCATCCAGTATTTTTGTTTTTAAGTTTCGGAATTGTTGATTAAATCTTAATGGATACCCCATCATCAATTTCACATTATTTTTTTGCGTTACGGAAAGGATATGTTTGGCCTCTTCCGTGCTTCTGGCTATTGGTTTTTCGAGAAATATGTGTTTTTTGGCCTCCGCGGCATCTACTACGCATTTTAGATGCAGATGGTTTGGCAAAGCTATGATTACTGCGTCAATTTCTTGGTCTTTCAACAATTCTTTATAGTTGGTGAAGGTTTTCTTAATACCGCCTTTTTCGATAAGTCAGCTACGGCAACGACTTTAGCGCTGGAAAGTTTTTCGCATGTTTTAAGTGGATTTGTCCAACGTAACCTAAGCCTATTATCCCAAGCTTTACAGCATTCATTTGTGCTCCACTGTTTTTGAGTTATTATAGTCCAAGATTTCTGCTCAATCTAAGATTTGTTCTAAAACATATACTTTTTTGGAGTCTCTGCTGTAGGTGTCGATTGCTACTGGGTCTTGGTTTGCCATTATTAAACCTAGCTTTGCTGGATGGCCCCCTGAAACTATTGGGCCGTCTAGGATGCAAAGGTTGAATTTCATGATTTTGTTTTAGGGCCACTATTGTTTCATCAAGTTTTGGATGATATTTGAATTTTTAGTTCTGGGTTGCATCCGAAAATGTTTTTTAAGCGTAGGAGATCTTTGATAGGTTTAGATATTTTATTTTTGGGACATTAATTTTTAAGTCTGCGTTTTTTATTGTTTGCGGTATCATGAAATGGAAATGTTCATTCCCAGCTGTTACTTCGACTTTTTCATTTTTGTCTTCTGACAGATTTACTAATCTTACATTGTATTTTTTACCATTTTTTCGTAGCCTAAAAACTTGAATACATACTTACATTTCATGGCTGAAGCGTCCGATTCCACTATCGAAATGTTTACGTCTGATGAAATTCTTTCGCGAAGTATTTCGATTAGTGCCGCAACAAACATTGGATCTGTCGTTTGACCTGTTGAATAATCCCAATAGTAGCACATATTAGGTTTAATCACGATGTTTTTTACATTTGTTGGAAACTTGTAACGAATTAATTCTATGGCATTCTTTATGCCTTCCTTAATTTTATTTTCCATTTCGGTTTTAACAAGGCTAACTAAGCTCATTTCCAATTTCGCCATTCCAAATTCTCTTTAATCAATAACTTTGTTAAATTAATCCTTTTTCTTTAAGTATTCTGGCATATCTGGAAATAACATGCGGCGTGGTATTAATCAGCTTACCAGTCTTACCGCCATGTAAAATGTAAGAAATCGTCTCAAACAATGTGTTCGATCTTTGCCATTGATAATATGAAAACATCCAAAGAGGACTATCTAGTGAGACTATAATCCAGCCTGGTTTTCCCTTTGAGACTAGGTCATGTTCAATCTTCTTAATTTCGTTAAGGTCTGACATTACTAGAAATGGCGAGTAAGGATGCCATTGTTTGCTTGTATGGTTTATTGCTATGAATTTCTCCGATTTATATATGACCTTAGGTTTCCCCGGAGACAAGTAGGTTATTGAATATTCAAATCCTAAATCTTCAAGAACATTAAATGCCGGATCAGCACTACTTGTATGTTTAAAAACTCGGTTTGAATATGGGTAATCTTTTAAGGTATCTAAGAAGGGATAATGTCCTTTGGGTAAAAATTTACTACCGACAGTTGCAGAGATTAATTTTTTGGCCTCCATTAGATGGTTGCGTAGCGTTATTTCCTTCAAAAATCCTTTTGCCTCGACGCCAACTCCCATACCTGCGCTGCATAATAGCGGTTCGATATTAGGAAAAACTCCTCCATTTTCAAGAGGAATATTAACCATCTCGAGGATTTCTGGAACCATCTGGTACCATTGCGCTGTTATTGCCATGCCTGCTTTCATTTTTGTTAATGTGGCAAGTTCGAGAATACGAGGCAACACTTCCGTGTGTCGAATATCAGGGCAATAAAATAGAACTGTACATAGGATTTTTTGTTCATCAGCAAACGATTTTAAGGCATCCTCGTCAGGCTCTAATTCATAATAATTTTTCTTTGGCTGATACATTTGGTAATTTGCTTCTTCTATTATTGGAAATGAAGGTCTACCTGGATCTATTATGTTCCAAATAATGTCGTCTTTCGAAAGTTCCGTTATGTCTCGATCGCTAGAGTGTCTTCCGTAAATGAGTTTATTTTCAGTATCTAATACTAAATCTCGCATTTGACTTCTAACATGTTCCATTAAGGGTTCATATACTGCTAATTTTTTGTGTCTGCAAAGCCAAGGCAGCCAGTATGAAGTCAAGACAGGATCGGAAAAGGCTACACCGTTAGAATGGTTTCGCCATCGCGACATTATTCGATTTGTGATCGACCAGTAAGTATCACCTTGTTGAAATTCATCAATCACCTTAACATTGAAACCTTGCTTTTTTAGGTTATCTACGATTTTCTTAGGAAGAAATAACGTGTATATGCCTGTGGAATCAGTAATTTTATGAACGTGAAAGTGGGAGGTGTATCCTATGCCTAAGGCTTGTCTATAAAAGATCTCCGGATAGCAATATGGGCTTACGTTGATTATGGTTGGGGAGAGAAGCTTTCTATTAGAAGAAAACTTGTTGCGAAAGCTCGTAAATAGTTTTTTGAGGCGTCCTTGGTTTTCGTTTTTTGAGGGAACCGTAGTATTTTCTGGAAACGAACGTGTTTCTACTAAAACAATTTCATTAGGAAGTTGAACGTTAAAATATGAAAAAATTTTTTGATAAAAATCTAATAAATCTTGGGTATCTACGATAATATCTACTCCTACGTTTTTCAGCAGAGAAGGTGAAAATAACTTTGGTTGCCCGTGGATAACACATTTAACGTCAAAAAGTTTGTTTATGAGATAAAAACGTTCATGATGACGTCCTCCGATGATCGTGCTCCCAAAGTAGTCTTCAGGTACGTACGGTGAGAAATGTTTTCCTGAAGAATATGTTTCATAATAAACCTCGAATTTTAAACCTATTTTGTTAGTTAGCCACGCTAAAGTAGCAGCGATTGCGTCTTTATGCGGATTTTTATAGCTAGATAAAAATAAAAGCAATTTTTTCATTTTTTCACACCAAACTTAATTTTAATTGCTTGTTTAATTAGATTATACGTTAGTATGTGTGACGACTGGTAATTAGTTTCTTCCATTTTTCAAACAGCAAGCTGTAAAAATCAATTACAACATGGAAAGATAATGTTTAATATACATTTTTGCTTTTTTGGCACTTCGAAGGGGGGTTGTTCTTGCCGAATTAATTATTTTATAATCGTTCTCAATTATAACCCAATCGTCATAACCCATGAAGTTTAATAGTTTTAGAAGATTAGAGAAATCGATAGTTCCTGTTCCAAATTCAACAAATTTTCCTTCTTTAAAGTCTCTAAAATGTATATGTCGTATCCGTTTATGATATGTTTTAATTACTTCAACTAAGTTTCCTCCAGAAGCAACCCAATGACCCGTATCTAGGGTTAAATATACATAGTCCGGGTCAGTTAATTCACATAATTTTGCAAGCTGACCTATACGGCTTACTATAGATTGCTTCATTGGATGATAAGTTGTTTTTACGCCACAATTTTTGGAAATCTTTCCAATTTTGTTCAGCGTTTTAGCCATTTTTAAATAATGTTTATCTTTTATTCTTTCCTCCTTTTTCTCGCCGCCTATTATTACAAGCCGTTTACACCCAACTTTAACGGCGAAATTTATAATTTTAGGAACATGTTTCCATATCCACGAAATGCGTGTGCGGAAACGATTAAACCATGGCATTAGGTGAGGCAAATGAATGGTGGGTTCATAGAAGTATCCGTAAATATGGATTGATGCTAACTGTAACTGCTTTTCAGAAAGCATGTCAAAAAAATCTTTCTCTCTCCCTAAAAATGGTAAAATATCGACATCATGGGTTTCAAATCCTTTAAAGCCAGATTCTGAGATTTGATTTAACACCAAAGGAAACGAACGGGGGGTTATCGTTTTCCACCCCCAACTCTCAGTATGATAACCGAATTTCAATTTCTTCCTTCCATATTTCTAGTGAAAAATAAGCTTTGAATCGCAATGATTTCTATTCTCCAATATTAAACATTTAATCACTCGTTAATGAAAATTTGAACTTTTATCGATTTTGTCTGCTTACTTTTTGAGGCGGTTTCGAATGCTTCACTTATATCCTTAAGTGGAAATTGGTGTGTAATTAAAGGTTTTACCTTCACTTTTCCATGAGTTAATAGGTTTATTCCATCCAAAAAATCTTTTTTCTCAGAAGCCTCAGAGCCTATTATTGTTAGCTCCTTTTGTCTAAATTTTAGCATGTTAATTTGTGGAGGAGAAGTAAATGACCCAAACAACACAACTTTTCCGCGCTTGTCAATCAAATTTAAGGCTTGGTTGAGGGTGGAAGCAGAGCCTCCAACGCATTCAAAAACGACATCTACATTTTTCGTTAAACTCTTTTTTTCATGGCTGTTAATTTTGATGGCGTTCATTGCGATGTCTGCTCCTAACTTTTTTGCCATCTCAAGTTTAAAATCAAGAACGTCTGTAACCAAAATCTTCTCGGCTCCAAGCGACCTTACCACTTGCAGAATCAATAGACCCATAGTTCCTGCTCCAAGAATAGCGACAGAATGGCGTTTTTCTATTTTCGCAAGTTTAACTGCGTGTACCGCGCAAGCTAAGGGTTCTAGCATTGCTGCCTCTTCATATGATAACTGTGGAGGAATTTTAATTACGTTTTCTGATGGCACCTTTACAAACTCGGAAAATGCGCCTGGCCACGGACGCATATTTTCACAGAGATGCGTTAACCCCATCTTACAATATCTGCATTCGTGGCATGGTATAATCGGCCATGCCGTAACCTTCTCGTTTAATTCAACATCCTTCACATTTTTCCCTTTATCAGCAACAAATCCGGAAAACTCGTGTCCTATAATTGTTTTCAAAGGAAAAATCATCGTTAGGATGCGATTTAATAAATTTCGAAGGATCCCATTTTTGCCTAAGTAAAAGTGCAAGTCGGTTCCGCATATCCCAGCAGCCTTTGTTTTAATTAATACCTCATCTGAGGTTATTGTAGGCGTTTCTACATCTAACACTTTTACCCTTTTTGGTCCCAAAAATACAGCGGCTTTCAAAAAGTTAACCTCTAATTCGTCTTCTTTATTTTAGTAAATATTCAGGTATTTCCTTCCAGAATCTTTTCTGGTTTGGCAATTCTCTGATTGATTAAACTTTTGTATTTTTTACGATATAAAACGCTTTTTATTTTCCAGTGTAGGCGTAGAGAAGCCCGAACTTTTTATCACGAAAGAACTTCAAAATTTCGACTTTGTAGCCTAGTTCTCTAAGTTTTTTCACTAGCTGTCTACTGTCTCCATGAAATTCCAGTATTATTTCATCATATATTCTATTTTTTAGCCACCTAAGTACGATGCCGTATTCGCATCCTTCACAATCTATCTTAGCGACATCCGCCTCTTGCGGTGGTGTCACTTTTTGAACATGCACATACTCTACTTCTAATTTGTTATTGGACTTGAAAACATCCTCATAGTAAAGGCTAGCCATCATACTGTTTTTCTTCGGTACCGTAAGTACGGCATCGCCTTCATCGGATGAAACGGCGTAAGGATATACTTTAACAACGTTTGAAAGATTGTTTAACCTAACATTCTTTTCGAGTATTTCAGCAACCCAAGGTACAGGCTCATATGCATAAACTTTCTTTGCGCCCTTCAAAGCAAAATATAAGGCTGTATCGCCATAGCTGGCACCAATGTCGGCAACAACCTTACCTTTAACGTTAAGAAGACTGTAAGTATCATCAATAAAGGTATCGCAAAGACAATCTATCCACGCATCATCATATGAATTAAAAAAGAAGACAAGCTTTTTTCCTTTGAAGTAAAATTCGCAGAAATTCTGTTCTAGGTAGAACTTCATATTAAGCTTCTTATAGAGACGAGACAGCATATATGCCCTGTAAATACTATACCTATTAGTAAGCTGAAAGACTACTTCCGTGTTACCTAAGACAATTTTATATGTACCATCAGGTTCTTGTAAAATAGGAGAGTTTAGGTGTATCCTTATTAAGGAATAAATTATATCTAACCGCGACTTGTCTGGAATCTCAACTTTAACACCGTTTCGAAATACTACAACAAGATTTTTCCTGAGCCCGGTGTATAATAGTAGGACTGAAAACCAGTTTTTTACGGTCTTTATTATTTCAATTAAATATCTAAACTTTACCAGAAAAGTCATTTTTAACTTTCTCCATGATTGTATATCAGCTTAATTTATAAGGATTCTGGGGACAAGTTATTTGCTCTTTGGCGGTTTCCTTGCATATCTAATTTCTCCTATGGAAGAGAATAAAAAATCAATAGATTCTACTTAGTTATAATTTTCAAGGCTGGGGTAAATTTTGTCCTTTTTAGGAGACTTTTTCGTAGATAGCTTGATACTTTCTTGCAGCCTTAATCCATGTGAAATTTTCTTTGATTCGTCTATAAGCCTTTTTGCCAATTTTCCGACTTAACTCATCGTCTTCAAGTAATGTGATAATCTTATCAGCTAAGTCCTGATGACAACCGTACTCAAACATCATACCAGCGTCTCCAACTACCTCTTGGGGTGCTCCTCTATTAGATACAATAACAGGTTTTCCACAAGCCATTGCTTCAGCCACTACTAAACCAAAATTATCATTAAAAGACGGAAGGACAAAAACGTCTGATGCAGCATAGAAATAATTCAGGTATTCAGTGTAGTCAAGGAGCCTCAGAGATCCGTAAACGGATAGTTTTTTGGCCAATTTTATGGCGTAAGGTTTAAGAAAGCCTTTTCCAATCATCACAAACTTTGTCTTAGGATGTTGACGTAGCACTATTGGAATAGCTCTGATAAACGTAAAAGGATCCTTATACGGATGATTTCCGAAACGTGCAACCCATAAAACAATCTTTTCATCTTGTGTAAAACCAAGTTTTCTTTTTTCGTTGGGGAGAAAGGGATTAAATTTGTTTAAGTCTACTCCATGGTAGATAAAGCTTGAATCTATTCCGAACTCTTCTTTTAGACGCCTTTGCGCATATTTGGATACCGTAACGACTTTCGTTGATTGTTCACAAACACGCCTAATCCACAGCCTTTCTTCCTGATAAACTGAGAATTCTTTAGAATCTAAGGTTTCTAGCGGCTCGGTCTCTGGTACGTAGTGGTTTGTGTATACTATGGGGATTCCATAGTTTTCTTTTGCTCTAAGAAATATCTCCGACTTTGAAGCAACATTCACATGAAAAAGTTTAATGTTAGCAGCTCCAACCTTTTTAATAAGCCAGTGATAACCAAAGCGTCTTTCGATAAGTTTTTTTGCATGGTCACTGGGCGTTATCCAAACAGTCTTTGAAAGTGGGAAGTATCTTACGTTCACACCGTAGCTACTTAGTTTTTTTAGTTTTGGTCTCATTGTAAATAAGTTAACATTAACTCCTACAGCCGAAAGAGCTTTTGTCAAATCACCAGTATAACTTGACAGAGCATGTTCTTGGAAGAAAACGTTTAACCCTTTCTTCATTATTCTTCCCTTCATTCATTAGAACTATAAGTTCATTATCTGCTCTTCTCATTCCCTGAAATTTTTCTTGCATTTTTGAATTTAATTTGACTTTTGTAGATTTGTCAAATGTTAGCGTCTCCAAATTATTGATTTTTGAGGTTTTTATGGTCTATTTACGTTCGACATTTCTTTGTAAATCTTACAAGATCTTTTTTATAACAGTCTCAAAAAATTGTTCCGCTTTCTTTCAAGTTATAATCTTTTGGTGCAGATAGAAATGAAAAGATTTAACTAGGCTCTTTAGTTTAAGGAGACGATAGTTTCTTCTGAACGATTTCTCTCAATCTGTGAATGTTCCATCCTAGACTCGTGTTGATTAAATACCAACGGAATAAATTATTGTAATAATTTAACGCCTCTCGCAATTTGTTTTGCTTTTTCATTTTGTTTCTGTTTTCTTGAAAGCAAATCTCTATGGGCCCTCTTTCAATCAAGGCATCATATTTGATCGCGAGTGGATCCGTTTGCCATATCCTTTTTATTCTTTTTTTCAGTTCTAGATTACGTTTTTCTAGATCCCGAAAGAATCTCTCAAGCAGCGCCTCCCGGCTAATCCTATCTTCTTGCCAATTTTCAGGATGAATCAGGAGTTGAACTCTTCTTGGAGGATCATTAAGTAGTTTAATAAGGTCGTTTACCGGGGTCCAGGCTCTATCTGAATCGTGAATGAATGAAGGTGTTCGAAAACGCGGATGGTTAGCGTTGATGTACCTTTTGATCGCTGCGAATGGATCTCTGTTCCAAGGACCATGCCGTGCGATGCTATACACTTTTTTACCTAGGAAGTATTCAAGTAGTTGTATTTCGATCTGCAAGGTTTTCTTCGGATTTTTGTTGTAAAGTTTATATTGAGCAGGATCATAGTGAAGCCCGATCTCGTGACCGAGCCGCGATATCTGATTGAGGATGAGTATGCTGTCTCCTTCAAATAGATTGTAGAAGGCGCTTGAGAACAAAACGAAATATGTTGATTTTATACCCATTTTTCTTTCTATTCTAGCCATCTTTAGAGCTGAAGAAAGGGATACATCTATGTCGTGACGGAGGATAAGATAGGGAATGTCTTCTCTTGGGATTCTACAGAATGGAACGATGGTATAGGTCTTATTGAGATATTTTAGTAGCTTCACGTAGCTTCTTAACGTGAACTCTTTGAGTTCTTCGAAGGTCGGTGGTTTCAGATCTTCGATTTTGGAAGTTTTCATACTCCTTTCCTTTTCAACATCTCTTTGTAAATTTCACAAAGCTTGTTCACGACAGTTTCGGAAGAAAAGCGTTTTAATATTAGTTTCCTACCTTCTCGGCCAAATTTGGTTCGGGCATCTTTGTTGTCCAGCAAGTATTGTATGGCCTTGGCCAGTTTTAAAGCGTTGTTTGGTGGGACTAGTATTCCATTCTTTCCACTCTGTATGATCTCTGGTATTCCTCCAACATTTGTTGCTATCACAGGGGTCTCACAGGCCAATGCCTCTAAATTCGTAACAGCAAAGGCTTCTCTAAAGGATGGCAAAACAAGCATGGATGCTTTTCGGAGCCATTTCACTACGTTTGTCTTGTTTTGAGCACCCAAGTACGTTATCTTATGTAGTCCTCTCCTGTTTTCAGCTTCTATTTGTTTTAGTATTTTCAGGAAATATTTAACATCCCAGTCTGAGGGGCCAATTATCACCAAATGAGTTCGCTTTTTTACATACGTCAGGGATTTCAATAGAACATGTAAGCCCTTGTTAAAGGTTATTCTTCCAATGAACAACACTAAGTTATCTTTTTTTTCACCACATGGATGAAAAATTTCAGTATCTACAGCGTTTGGTAGATATCTGATCTTGTTTTGGGGTATGCCTAACTCGATAAGTTCCTTCGTCATACGTTGCGAGAGAGAAATATACACATCTGCTACGTGTTTGAAGATTAGCAGAGATAAAAAATATTTTTTGTAAAAGTCGGTTGAAAATCCATGCAGGTGAAGTATCTTCGGTTTCTTGACAGCATATGAAAAAAAGGGAAAAGTTAACTCTGCACCATGAAAATGTATTATATCGTAGTTTTTTAGGTATTTTCTGAATCTTCCCGGAATTAAGTTTATCCCTAAGGTTATTCTGTCGGAGTGCACCATTGGGAGCCAGTTTAACGCAGGAATTTTAAAGACGTTAATACCATCAATTTTTTCTGTTCTTCCTTGCCAAGAAGGATTCCATTTCCGATTCATGTTAAATGTCATAATATCGGTGTGCACTCCAATTTTGTTCAGTCTGATTGAAAGAGTTCGAATTACGGCTTCAGCCCCGCCTTTGATGGGATAATACGAGGGTGTAACCATTAAAACATGCATATTCCTCACACTTTAATTTTGATTAAAAACTTTATTCATTCACATTTACTTTTTCTAAAAACTTTGATAGGAGACAAACAAAGTAAACATTGAAGATTTTCTAAAATGTTTATGGTTTATCTTGGTAAACTTCAGAACCACCATTATCATATATCAAATTTAAGTCATCAAAAATGGAGAGATTATTGGTGTCACATGAAAGGCTTCCAAAGGGTATTACTCCGTAAATAACATTTAAAGTACTTAAATATACAATGCTATTATTTGTTAGTATCGTGACATTAGACAACGGATAGCCTTTATATACTGAGGCGTATGTAGTTAGCACGTTTGTAAGCGTTTCATCATCTGCATACAATGCTTTATCTTTGACAACCGTATTATTCGATAACCAATGCGCTCCATATACGCTATAACTATCCATGTACCCATATTGAGCATAAAGTCGTAAAGGATTCATTCTATACCCGCTGAGAGGTATCGACCAGCTATCGCTTCCAACAACTTCAAAGACAAATTCTGTTTGAAAAAGAAAGTATGGTGTTAAAACAATTAGCAATAAAGCATAAACGATGAGCTGCCTCTCTTGCTTAGACAAAATTTTAATAATAGACTCGGCACCCACAACACATAAAGGTGCCAAGAAAAACAGAAGTATGTGATAAAACCTGGTCATCTTAAGCGTGTTTGCCAATCCAGGAATAAGTATAAGCATAGCTAAAAATATTACGGCAATCGTACTAAAAATGAAATATTCATTCTTAACTCGTATCTTAGTGCGTTTTATTATCAATTCAATGAAACCAAAAACGATGAAAGCTTGTGTAAGATACGAGAAAATTCTGCTGATGGTATTCCAAATAGATGGTGATTTGGTTAATCCTAAACCTGTTAACACTTCCTCTCCTCGTGATGCTGGGTTGAAAAAATCGTTTAGCTGCCGATAAACATGGTCTCCATATTCTAAAATGCTGTTAAATGCAGCCGATTTGGAAGTGTAAATATACCAAGCAAACATTATTACAAAAAAGAGAATAACCATAGGAACCGTTATAGTTTTACTTGGATGCTTCATAATGATTAAAATTACTAATGCGGAAGAAATGAAGAATAAGAAAATTACAGCTAATGCATAGTGTGATGTTATTAAGGCAAAACTAAAAATCATGAAACTTACCATTTTATTAGTTGGCTTTATTTCCTTTTTTAACAAAACAAGTAATAACAGAACAAAGAATACTTCAGCTATCATTTGTCTGTTTAAACCTAACATTTCAGTGTAGAAAGGCTCAAATGCTATGAACAAAAAAGCGGAAATGAACGCGTATTTTTTTCCTACATAGGTTTGCCAAATTTGGTATAAGCCTAAAGGTACTAGAGAAAAGATTAGTGGATATAATATCTTAAATACCCATGAAGGATCGATGTTTAATATTTTTTTATAAATTGTGGGAAGGATTGTGATGCTTAACATTGCATTCTGTCTACTATACCATGGGCTCATTGCAGGCAAAGAAGTTGAGATCCAATGTGCGTTGGCTTCTACGGTTTTAAAAACAAAAAATTCTCCTGGTACATCTGAACCAAAGGGAACAATGTAGTTAGAAATAAATGAAGAGTGATAAAGTAGGGCAATAGCAAAGGCAAATATGGCTAAAGGGTATATGTTTGGAGATGTCAGTTTATTAGATAAGACGCTGATAATAAATGATGCCGAGATTAGTACGATTAAAAGGAGAAGAACGGTGTTATTTCCATAAGTAACTGCAGATGTTGCTCCGATAACACTTAAAATTGGAAGACATAAAAAAATTATCATGAACGGTGATTTTCGATTTGATTCGTTTTTCCGTTTTTCCTCATTGATGCCTTTTAAATATGCTAGAACTCCGCCAGTTAAAATTAGGATGTTTAAAATAGTCAGCAAAGGTATTAGTGAAAGAGGATGCAGAACGTTTAGTGTAGAACCTATTTCATTTATGAAAAGACTAGCAAGGACAATAAGAGCTATGCTAAAACCAGCCGAAAAAAGAACTAGTTCCAGGTTATCAAGCTTGTCAAATTTTAACAGCTTTAAGATAATAAATCCAGGGATAAAAGTTAGGCATAGAAATCCTATGACTTGCCTGACAACTGGAACATCAAAGAGAACTGTGATATCCAATGTAAACTGCAAAAACAGTAAGAATAATAAAAGAAACTTTGAATTTGTAGACAAAGCTTTCAACTCGTTACTCATAAAATCTTAAACTATAAACGATTATGAATGCTTTTTGCGAATTTCCAAGTTTGCTAGTTCAACGGCTTTTAAGAATTTTGCTCCGTTTTGCTTAGCATATTTGATTATTTCTTCAAGTTCTATTATGCATTTACTAGTATTTCGATATGCCCACCACTGACGTCCTCTAGTTCGTGAATCAATGTCTTTGGGGTGTATATGAAATACTACCGGATTTTGAAGCAAGAAATTAGCTTTCACTCCTATATTGCTCCATTTTGAGCCTAAAACTCTCAAATAGGCCCCACCTAATGGAAGAGGTAAAAAGAGATTTGTTGATATGGGAATTTCAAGCAAAGTTCCATTTTCTTTTGTTTTATGGACTGAAAGGAAAAACGGTTTTGATGGAAGAAGAGTTCTGTGAACCCTAGATAGAATGGAGCATAAAAGGGATGAATCATAAACATAACCGTTTTTCTGTAAAGCTATCCAGCAATTTTCATTAATTCTGAAGAGGGGAGCACGATAACCAACAGGCCTCGTACCAACTACCGATTGAATTATATTCGTTGCAGCCCTTATAATTTTAAACTGCTTAGATAAATCTGAAATTGCTTCGTTTTTATCATGTCTTAATCCGTGACATGCTATTTCATGTCTTTGTTTAATAATTTTTTTCATAACTGCTGGAAATTTTTCAGCTACCACAGCTGGTACAAAAAATGTTGATTTGATCGCATAATTATCAAAAAGCTCTAGAAGGACATCGACTCCATCTTCGATGATGTTAGGATCAGGATTTGTTGGCGTAGGAGGATCGACGTCAACTGTCATAACGAAATACGACTTCAACATTTTATCTCCTTTAAAGTTACGACGACGTATTACCCGGATATAACAGGATTAGAATGCATCTTATCCTTTATACATCTAATAAGAACGCTTCTAGAGAGCGGCAAGGGAGTAATCTTTCTTAATATACTCTCTCCTATAATGAGGAGGTTTAAAATTACACGGTTTTCAAACAAATCCCAAATTGTATAGGGGATTTTTTGCAACGGAACAGCATCCGTTATAACAAAGTTAAGACTCTTTAGCAGATTTCTCATTTTGTAAAAGTTAAAAACATGGAAATCCTGCGAACCAGTCAAATGTACAAGGTGTTTAAAGATAACTTCGTAACCTAACGAACTTGACAAATCCAAGATAAGTCTTTTACCTGATTTAAGAACGCGATACATTTCAGAAATTCCTTGCTTATAATTTGGGAAATATTTGAGAGTTCTAATACAAATTATCCCATCGAAAACATTCTCTTTAAATGGTAGATATTGCCCATCTGCAACAATTAGTTCATAGCCACATATTTTTTGTGCTTTTATCCTTTCCCTTGCAGCTTCTATATTTAACAGCCCTCTATCGATTCCTATCACATTTGCTTTGGAATTTTTTGATATAGCTCGTGCAATTCTGCCTGAACCAGTACCTATATCCAAGAACAGCTCTGAAAATGAAGGTTTAAGTAATTTTAATACGTCTCTTACTTCCATTGTTGATAAAATCTTCCCTCCAAACGTCTTAAACATAGCTTGCTCATAATCAGAATCAGCCACCATATCTTGCAAAAAACATTGAACACGCTTATACCTATTCTTATAGTACAGATAGACAAAAGGAAAGATGGGAAGAAGCTTAGTTCCAAAAAGGTTCAGGGTTGAAGCAGGACTCATTAACTTTTTACTTTGATAGTTTAGGAAAATAGCTTCTCTTAAACCAGTGGAGAATAGATAAAAACGAAATGCAAAAGAATTAATCTTTCGGCCGTATTTTTTTATATATTGTTTAATAAAGTGTCTAAAGATTCTAATTCTATCCTTTGTACTGAACATTTGCATGGTATGATGGTAAACGTAACATAAGTCCTTTAAAGGATCCCCGATTTCCGCCCAAGTCCAGTCGAGAAAAACGATTCTACCAGTTTTAGTTATCAGAAAATTATTCGGATTCATGTCGCCGTGAAGTAAAGAATAACGATAGCAGGGGCATTTACGAAAATTATTCTCAAGCCATCGTATAGCCCATTCAAAATGCTTCTCTTTCACAAAGTCTGTAACCCACCGACCTTCTTCTTTCAGTGTTTGTTTCTTTGCAAAATCATACTCATTTTTCGGAAATTCTAGGGGAATTGAACCTAAGTTTAATTTTCTAATGTCTAAATTATGTAAAGTTGCAAGAGTTTTCGCGAAACGTTCAAAGAATTTGAAAATCTCTCCTTTGCTTAAATTCTTTAAGTATTTGTTCATTGTTTTGCCTTCAACTTTCTCCATTATCACAAAGGGAAACCCTAGGAATTTTTCATTCGTTTCCAAGAGATCTGCATGTGGAACTGGAAAATTAATGTCTTCAAGGAATTTTAAAATGGAGTATTCCCTATTAGCTAATTCCTTTTCTCTATAAAGTTTTAGTATCTGCTTTAATGTCACGCATTTATTATTATACCGAAAATGCAGACGAAAAGAGTATGTGCCATGTATGCCACCGCTTATCTTTGATAGTTTGCGAATTTGAATGTTAGTGGCTTTGGTTGGTAGGAAACTTATGACACCTTTGCTAGTGTTACGTAAAAAATAATCTCTTAGAAGATTAAGATCAACTCTGTACGACAATTCGAATTTCCCTCAGTTCTCGTCTCATATCCTGAAAGTTGCGTTTCCGTCTTTTGGTCTGAAAAGTCCACCTCTAGAAAGCTTGATTCAGTATGTTTTATCTTCAATGCCGAGGTAACGTAAAAGAATTTTTATATTAAGCTCGCCCCGAATTTTACTTCAGGTTCATACCAAGCTTTAAAGCCGTGATCAGAAATTATAATAAAAGTTGTTTTATCATCGCTAAGAGTATATGATTTTTCCAACAATCTTATCAATTCTCTGTATTAATTTTTAATAACGTTTCCAAACCTTAAATAGACTTCTTTTCAATTTCTTTGAAAAGTCTTGGTTCTATATATTTCATACCAGCAGCTCACTGCGCCTATATCATTATCAAAAAGACTAAGAATGTAGGATTATACTTCTTTGCACAATCTTATATATAAAAATATTATGAAAACATGATGTGCGTATGGATGTTTATAATATCTTAATACAGAATATTTATTACGTACGTTTTTCATGTATGTTTACGTGAGAGGTGCACGGAACAAATGACATATAACAGAGAAGTTCTAGCCTTAGATTACGAAAAAGCCAAAAAAAGTTTGGGGAAATTGCAGAGCCGAAAGTCTTTCATCTTATTCATATCGATTATGCTTGCTGTAAGTCTTTGTCTATCTGCCACCTCTTCGTTGATGAATAGCGTTATGATTAGAAGTAGCGGGCAAATATCGATTCCAATAATAACTGCTGAGAGTGGCTACTGGCAAGATATTCAAGCAGCAGTAGACAAAATTGTAACATATGGAGGCGTAGGTATTGTATATATTCCAGAGGGAACTTGGAATTTTGTGAATGTCGGTGAAAGTTGGACTGGAGCTAGGGTTGTTGTTCCTGCAGGAGTAAATATTCTTGGGGCGGCTACAGAGAGAACAAGCGGGTTGCCTTATGATGGTGTTGGACAGAATCCTAACGGTCAAGTTATAGAGTGGAAGACTGTTCTTGTTATACCTTGGGATGTTCCCGGACCTTATGAGGATATGCCCGTCATGTTTCGGTTTGTTGGTAACGGTGAACCTGATAAGTCGTCAAGATTCTCAGATATTAAACTGGTGGGGTATAGAAGTATAGATCCTGACTCAACTAATATGATAATGGGAGTAGAAATAGAAAGTATTGTGAACTTTCGGGTTGACCATTGTTACTTTGAAAATATTGCAGGCGGTGGTGTTAGCGTTGGATACCGAGTTGAAACCAGGTCTTTGGGAGTGGTTTGTGGTGTTATAGACCACTGTTATTTTGTTAACATTAAAGGTTACGTCGAACCTTGGGTTGGCAGTTGCACCGTGCAGTATGGTGTTATGGTTTATAGAAATAGCTTTGCTGACCTTTGGGAGGAGGATATAAGCAAGGTTTTAGGACAGTACACTAACTATTCAGTGTTCATTGAAGATTGCTATTTCGAGAAGTGGAGACATTGTGTCGCTTCAAATGGCGGTGCTCATTATGTTTTTCGACATAACACTATAAAGAATGATTATGGGCAAAGTTTAGATGCACACGGATGGTTTATGACAGTGTGTGATAATCCAGCACATGGAAAGGTGTTTGACCCGCCTGCGGTATGGAATGGAACTTGCTGGGTGTGTGGATATGAGGTGGAACCTGGCGTTATTTGCGGTGAACCATTAGGAGGACAGCATTTTAAAGTAGCATTGCTTGGAACAAGGGCTGTGGAAATTTATAATAATGAGATGTTAGATGCTAACTGGACGCAGTCTGAACGTCCTAACGTTATCCAATTAAGGGGAGGAAGTGGTGTTATTTTTAATAATGTCGCAGGTGGTGGGACATATAAATATCTGGTTTACCTTGGAAATGAAGCTAGAGAAAGACCTGAGGGGTCGAAAGTGTGGTGCAATGACATCTGGATGTGGAACAATACACTGCTGGGAGGCATAAGTCTTTTAACTAAATACGACCCTGATGGTCAAATTATAGAGGGAGAGAACTATCACCTTCACGCCCCACATATCTTCAACTACACACCATATCCATATCCCCATCCATTAACACTTGAAGAAAACCCTTAACGGCTCACTGTCAGATTCTCTTTTCGACTAAGAATTATGGTTATTGCGAAAGCTATAAGTATTCTCATCTTCAAATGCAAAGGTAAACCCTCCTTAATACTAACAATTATATGAAAAATACGAAGTATTTGTATGCTATCTAGGTCAATTAATACTCATCAAGCGGAACACTTGACCAATTTCTGTTGTCTTAGCGAGTCTTCTATACATTCAAGAAGCCTTATGGCATTCATGCCGTCTTCTCCTGTGACAGGTGGTAAAGAATCTTTCTCTATGCTTTCTATGTAAGTCCTAATCAAATCCAAGTGTCCTAACTGCGGTTTTTTGATTTGGTCTACTACAAACTTTGCCCATTTTCTGTAAAGTCTTTTCAAATCTGTTAAGAAGTTCTGTGTAACTTCTATAAGGCTTGCTGGAGGCTCTTGCATTCTTTCAAAAAAGTAACCATGGGGAAGAAACGTCTGAACTCTTTCTCCGTCAGAGCTGACAATTTCATAAAATATTTCTGACTCTTTTGCAACCCACGAAATTTCAATTATGCCCCAACGTTGAGAAGAAGCTCGCAATAAGACTATAAAATCATCCCATACAGAATATTTTGCCTTAGTGCCTAAAGCATAAACTTCTTTTATATCTTTCAAGAAGTGTAGTTGAAGATAAGCAAGATGAGTACCTACTTCCCACAGTATTCCTCCATGTTCTGGGCTTATATTCCACGGTTGAGCCAAGCCGTGAGCTTTAAGCCACTCAAAATTTTCTCTGTGAGATGTTCTGAAGGATATCATGTTAAAATCTTCAGAATCTGCTATTGACTTTAAACGTTTGACATGTGGGAAGAAAAGCTGGTTGTGGCAAACGCATAATTTAATTCCATGTTTTTTCGCCGTCTTAATCATTCTCTCGCATTCCTTGCTGTTTCGTCCCATTGGTTTTTCCATTAAAACGTTAATTCCATATCCTGCAGCATCGCGAACTATAGTTTCGTGAGTTGATGTCGGGGTACAAATATCCACAAAACCTATGTCTTTGAATTCCTCAAAAAGATCCAAATAACTCGAAAAAACCTTATCAATTTTGTAGAGTTTAGCAAAAGCCCTCGCTTTGTTGATGTTAGTATCCGCTACAGCCACTACTTTTGCGCTATTTAATGCCTTATAGGCTTTCATATGAATGTGCGCAACTCTTCCGCATCCTATAATACCGACTTTCGTCTAGATCACCTCATGACAAGGGAAATTTTATTTAGGAGCATAACGATTGAAATGGCTTTTAATGAACCCAATATACCATGCAGTCATTTTAAACATTGACTGAATTGGTAAAAGAAAAACAACCTTTTGATGCGTCTTCTTATAAAGGGTGATGGCATGCAACAGGCCACCTATAAGGGCAGCAAGGGGAAACATCCTGTAATGCTTAAGCATTCCACTGTTTTTATGAAGAAAGTAATGTGTGTGATATCCCCTAAGCCAATACCTACTCCACAGTTGTTTCCATGTCAATCCACATCTTTCATAGTCAAGGAAATATACATCAACTGTGGATAAGGCCCAACCGGCTTTCCGTGCTCGAATTTCTAAATCCCAGTCCTCACAATATCCCCTTAAATTTTCGTCAAAACCTCCAACTTCCTCAATAACTTTAATTCGATATATGGCGCCGCCGGTTCCAAGAGACTTCAACCGTCCTCTTTTTGACTGATAATCTACCATTCTCCCTGCTGCACGAGAGTATGCTTCTAAAGTTGCAAGCAAACCTTTTCCAGGCTTCAAGGCTTGTTTACCCTTTGCAATCCCAACATTAAGATGCCCTTCCATGAACCCTACTAATTTTCGCACATAGTCGCTTGAAATCGTCATATCTCCATCAACCCAAATAATGTACTTCCCACACGAGTTTTTAACTACAACGTTCCTAGAAGACCCGAGCCCTTTCCACTCATGGTGAAAAATCCTTACCTTCATATTCATTTTAGGGATATAATCTTTTATAATAGATAATGTTTCATCTTTACTTCCATCGTCGACAAATATAACTTCCATAAGTTCATGTGGATAATCTTGAGCAATAATGCTCTCAATAGCTTTGTGGATTGTATGAGCACAATTTCTGACGCAAACGCCAATGGTAACGAAGGGCAGCGACAATTCCATCCCAAAATATTTTAAGCGTGGAGTATATCAAACAGTTTTTGGATTGTTTTCCATTATCGTTTCATAAATAGCATTTAACCTTTTTCCAATGATACCCCAATCATATTTCATCATAACAAATCGCCTAGAGGATTCTCCCAATTTTGATGCGAGTTCCCTATCTCTTAGCAATTCAATTATCATATTAGAAAACTCGTCAATATCATCTGTTATCAAAGCGTGGATACCATTCTTAACATTTAACCCCCTAACCCCTATGGTAGTGGACACAACGGGCAAAGCGCAAGAGAAGTATTCAAGTATTTTTAAACTGGTTCCTGAACCGCGTAATAATGGGACAATTGCAACATCAGAAGCGGAAAGAAGCTTAGAAATATTATCTACTCTTCCTGTGAAAATCAAATCCGGCGTATTTATTTTTTCGGTAATTCTTCCTATTATAAGAAATTTGACGTTGGGTACTTCTTTCTTAACGGCGGCAGCAATTCTGAAGGCTATTAATTTAACTGCTTCTCTATTCGGGAGGTATTCCATATTTCCGACGAAGGTAACCATGCGATAACTTTCTAGGCCATACTGCTTCCTAAGCTGATAAATGGATTGGATGTTCCTGTTGACGTTAAATTCATTTGTGTCTACTCCGTTTGGGATTACTTCAATTTTAGATTGTTCAACTCCGCAAGAAATCAACAGCTCCTTCTCTTCTTTTGATACAGTTAAAATCAAGTTTACAAATTTGTAAATAATCATCTCGCAGAAAAGTTCCAACATTCTTCTTAAAATATTTGTGTGATTTATTCTTAATGGCTGTAATACATCATGACAGTCTGCTACAACTGGTTTTCTCCACATCTTATTTGCTATTATAGCAAAGAAGACACCTGTCGATTGTTGCTCTATTTGCACTATATCGCACTGTTGAATTATTTTACGAACTCTCAAAATAAAGACTGGATCATAAAAGTATATTGATGTTATTTTCGTTACACCTAATAACCTACCCATAATCATTAAAATCCATCGAGATAAAAAACCTTCTATTGTATAGACAATTATTCCGTCGATCTCTTCGACGCTTGTGTTGAATCCTGGAATTATTAAAAAAACTTTATTGCCAAGTTTTGCGAGGTTTTTGGCTAAATTATAAATGCGAACAGAATATCCAGTGTCCTTTGATAGAGAATCTTCAAATGAACTTAAAATACAAACTTTCATTTCGTACGATCACTTCTTTAACACGACAAAATTATGCAGGATTCTGTACTTTTACGTGGGTTTTGTATGCTTTGTCGATCACTTCTAAATCTTTTAATGCATCTTCACCAAGAAATTGATTTTCATTTTTGCTGCTTATATAACTTATAAAATGTGAGAGTTCTTTTAGATAAGGGATGAAAAATTTCGGCGTTCTGCCTAAAATTAGTTTAATTGCTGTAATTACTTTATTTGAAGGATAATGATACGCTCTAATATGATTTAATGTGCCGAAAAGTTCTACACCTATTCTGGCGTTTTGTGAAAACCACCCAACATTTATGATAGCTAATGTTCCACATTTAAAGTTTATAATACATGTTGCATAGTCTTCAAAATCAAAATTGAAACGGTATCCAAGGTAAGCCTTAACATTTCTAACTTCGCCAAAGTACCAGCGTGTCAAATTTATCATGTGGCTTCCTAAATCTAGTAGCGCTCCACCCCCACTCAACCTCTTGTCGAGCCACCATTCTGGGACCGGCCGAGGAATAGCTCTTTCTCCTCTATGGAAAAAAGGTCCAGCTCCAATATTAACCGCATGAGCTGTTTGTATATCCCCTAACGCTCCACTTTCAATTTTTCTCTTAAGACTTTCAAAACCAGAAGAGAATCTCAAAGGATACCCAATCATAAGCTTGACGTCATGTTTTCTAGCCGCAGCTATTATCTCCTTTCCCTCTTTCGTATTTCTCGCAAGTGGTTTCTCCAAAAAAATGTGTTTTCCTTTCTCCGCTGCACTTATTGCGCAAGGTGCATGTAAGAACGTTGGAAGGGAAATCAACACAGCGTCTATATCCGGCTGCTTTAGAAGCTCATGGTAATCTGTGAACAATTTTTTAACCCCCATTTCCCGAGCAAACCTTAAAGCCCTCTTTGAAACATCGGCTACTGCTACTACCTTGGCGGACTTTAATTTCATGCAATTTTTAAGGTGAACTTTCCCTATGAACCCAAGTCCGATTAGACCCAGATTTATTTTTTCCGTCCTTATTCCCTCTTTAAATTTGGAGCAAGCTACACTAAACGCTTATCCAGCCCCAACGCACAGACTAGCCTATAGCCCAACGCAATTGCCTTTTCTGAAAAGCCTCTCTTCGGAAACTTTTTCCTAAAGTATTCCAGATCTACTCCTTTAACTGTGAAGGATGATTTTCCAAGCCCTTCTTTCTCCGCAAGCACCACATGATCAACAGATTTGGGATTTATACTCATAATCGTGGCGGCCGCAGCGTCCATTGCTACAGGATCTTGACTAGCCATTACAAGCCCTAACTTCAACGTTTTGGAACCAGAAACAATTATTCCATCAAGAACGTTTAACTGGAAGGACATGACCTTATTTAAAGCGACTATAGTCTCGCTAAGCTTAGGGTGATACTTAAACTTCTTCGGGTAAGGGTTACAGCCGAATATGTTTTTTAGAGCGCAGGAAATTTTGGATAACATCATGTACTTCATCTTGGGAATGTTTATGCGTAAATCAGCGTTTTTGATGATTTTAGGAATCATGAAATCGAAGATTTCATCCTTTACCTTCACTCTAATCGGCTCCGATTCAACCTTAGAAAGATTAACCAGTTTCACCTTGTATTCCTCCGCAAGTTTCTCATAACCCAAGTATTTAAACGTGTACTTACACTTCATCGCCGACGCATCAGATTCAACTATGGAAATATCTATATCTGAAGAAACCTCTTCACGAAGCACCTTTATCATCGCAGCTACAAAATTTGGATCTGTGGTCTGCCCTGTAGAGTAGTCCCAATAGTAACACATGTTCGGCTTAATAACAACACTTTCAGCCTTTGGAAAGGAATAATCAATTAACCTGAGCGCCTCTTTAATGGCTTCTTTTAACAAATCTACACGACGCTCTTTACACTCAACGAGACCGACCAAACTCAACGAAACCACCAATTGAACTTCAGCTATCTCTCCCAAGCAACATAACGACGTCTAAATATAAACGTTATTAACGCGTAAAGAAGGACAAAATTGTCAACTAATAATTCAATAAAAATCCGTCTAGCAAAAAGCAGTAGACATGCAAATAATAGAAGAATCACCAAGCTCAGCGGAGAAAGCGGACTAAGAACGATTATAGCCACGCCTGTAGCAATCAATAGTGCAAAGATTACCGGGTTAAAAACGAATAAAGCTATTTCTGGAATCGCTATTCTTTTTGGAAGAAGTAAATGCCTCCCCAAAAGAAGCCTCAAACACTTGAACCATAACCCTATTAACTGATTAGCTCGACGAACCTTTATTTTAAGTTTACCGACGAACCTTGATGGAAAACCGGTATAAAAAACTGCCTCGGGAATCAGTATGGTTCGATAACCGTTTTGAACAATTTTTAGCGCCGTACCGGAATCGTCAGCGCCAGTTTCGCAATCAAAACTTTCGAACGAGTCTCTTTTATAAGCGCAAAAACCCCCTTCAAACCTTATAGTTGAATGTATTTTCGATTCTCCAAGTCTAAGCAAATTAGCGAATCGCAAATAGACATCCTCAGCCTTCGTCACCCATGACTTTTCAACGTTCTCATTTACTCCTCTCCCAGTTACCGCACCAATTCCCGGATCAGACAAGTACGGCAACGCTTTTTGAAGCATATCTGAAGGCCAACGAGTATCTGCATCCGAAACTATCACAACAGGGTTAGTTGATACCTTTAGAGCCTTATTTAACGCGGCTGATTTTCCAGCCCGAGGATTTTGCCTAACCAATCTTATATTTAGATTAGGATTCCTCTTTATAAAATCCTCAACTTTTAATATCGTATTATCTTCGGAAGCATCATCAGCAACAATTATCTCCATCTTTTCCCTTGGATACGAAACGTTCTTTATGTTTTCTAGCTTTGATTCAATAGCGTTCTCCTCATCATGGGTTGGAACCAAGATTGAAATTTTCGGTTTGAATTCGTTATTTATCGAGAGCTTCCAAGGCTTTTCAGCATATTTTTTGACGTAAAGGAAATATGCTACGTAAATCCCGGAAAAAACCAATAATGCCATCAAAAATAGAACAAACAACATATGAACTCCCTAATGTTTCATGTACGTCCTAACTTCTCGTTAAGAAGCTTGAAAGTTTCCCTTGCGTGTTTTTCCTTCGAAACTCCTACCGCAACTCCTTTTATGTTTGGCAACTGCGCTATGTAGTCTGCTGCTTCCTTTGGTTTTAGATATCCAGCTGCAAGTATGCTTATGGCTAAAACGTTTGGTTTAGGCAGTTCAGCTAAGGCTTTTTCACATCTTTCCTTTGAAGGAACCATTTGAAAACCTATTTTGTTAAACGGTGCGGCTATTGTGACCTCTTCTAATTCTATGTTCCATTCCTTAAACTTCTTCGCCAGCAAAGCGAAATTGCCAGTGTTAAAGCCAGGCTTTACTCCAGCCTTAAGCATAAAATCCATATAGAGCCTGAAGAACCAGTCTAAATTAAGGCCTAAACACATGTCAGTGACCAACTGATGAAGAAGCACACACCTCAATTCAGCTTTTTTGCCGATGGCAGACTTCACCCGAGAAATTTCATAGGCTAAATACGTTTTAACAAGAGAATCCAAATCTGATCTAAAAACACCCTTTAAGCCCATAGCTATGGTGCTAAAATTTCCTGAAAACGCTATTTCCTTAACGATTTTCTTAGCTAACCCGGGAATCCCTCCAACTCTGCCAGCTAACCTCACGTACTCATAAGCATAGGGTACAATAGCATAAAGATCTAAACGGTTAACAAAGCCGTTTTTGCGCAGAACATTCAAAATTGAAAGGGTTTTTTCGCTTACTGAAAACATGAAACCGTTTGCACCGTTATCAAGGGAAACACGTATCAATTTTGCGGCATACTCAGGATCGGTTGAAGCATCACCTCTAACTCTGCTCCTTTCCTGCGATAAATGGCTAATACCATGGAAAGGGTTATCCCCCACAAGGAAAAGCTTTCCTTCATCGCTCATTTCAACGCGCCTTCGCCCTTATTTCGTCAATTACACGATCAACTTCAGCGCTTGTCTTAAAGCTCGGCTCGGCAACATCCTTCAAAATAATCGACTTCACGAAATGTTCGTCTTCCCGATAGTATTCTGGGCTTCCAAGCCAGAAGGCAACCTCATCGTGAAGGTCATGCCTAAACCATTTGTAACGTCTTCCATCACGTAAAAGCAACTCCAACTTGTCATCATTCACAGCTATTACACCCTCAGAACCCTCAACCATAAATCCTACTTCGGGAACACGATACTTGTTCATACACCATGAAAAACTAAACTCACCACGCAACCCGTTGGAGGTTAATACCTCTGCATACGCGGAATCTTCAACACCATTGTTAACCTTTGATTCAAGCTTAGCCGCTGTAACGTTAATGTCTCCGAAGAACCAGAAAGCCAAATCTACAGCGTGACAACCCAAGTCTCTAACAACCCCAACGTTAGAAGCATGAACCTTAGAATTTCCTTCCAACCCGTAAAAATCCGAAGAATACGCGTAAGCCTTAAAACCCGTTAGTTCACCGATAGCCCACTCATCCAGTAACTTCTTAGCCTTCTGAAAAGTCACTGCAAACCGTCTCATATAACCAACCATGTTTACGCCACCATATTTTTGAACTAAACCGCGTATTTCCTCCGCTTCGCTGAACTTTGAGGCTAAAGTTTTTTCCACAAATACGTGGGAAGCTACACCCTCAGAATACACAGTCTTTATAACCGGATAATGTGAAGGAATCGGAGTAGTCACATAAACCGCGTCAAGACCTAAACCAGAAAGCTTCTTAACATCATCCACAACCTTAACGTCTTTAAACACTTTTTTCAGAAACCTTCTAATAACACCGCTTTTTTCACATAAGGCTGCAAGTTTAACCTCCGGCAAAAAATTCAAGATACTAGCATGCAATAAGCCCATCTTACCCAGTCCGATAACTCCCACGTTCACTGTTTCTCCATTCAAAACTCCCCATCTCCTCAACCATTAACGTAAAAACCAAACAGTTTAGAAAGTCGTCATGTTAAGATGTAACCGGACAAACCTTCCATGATAATTGAAACTACTTGTGGTTTCGTTGTAAATCCAAAGTTCAAAGAATAAAAAGCCTGAAAAACAGTGATTGCTTGAATCCCAATAAGCCATGTAATCGCTTATGTTTAAAGTAACGTCGTTCAAAGTTAAAGTGTGAAACACAACCTTCGAAAGCGTCCTGTTATACGCGTAATCAAAAGAGAAACTTAAAGGCAATTCCCAAACTTGTCCATCCGCCACAAAAGCGGTGATGTTAAAAAGCGAGGGTAACGGGCTTGGAGTGCGATTTCCAATCGGTCCGAAGCTTGTCGGTTCAGGCTGAGTTTGATTTCTAAACTTCACCTCAACCAAATAGTAAGCGCAATAGCCTAGGTGGTTTCCAATTCCCAAAAACACATTACAGTTTTGATTACGCGTAATATTAAATGGATAATTCTCAGCCCTATGATTCGAATCAAGAATCCAAAGTTCGGTGAAAAACTCAGTCTGCGGATAAATCAAAACCCTGCTTAAAACTGGAGAAGCCACGAGCAAGGTTAAAACGCCTATAACAGTCCAGTAAAGAAGCCCGTACTCGCGAATCCGCGTCACCTACCCCTCCCCCTAGGTTTTTCACGTCTCTTAAGGATAACCCAAACAATGTAGCCGCCTACAAGCACAGCGACAGCGCCAACACCAGATCCCACAACGTTAAACATGAAATCCTCATAGTTCGCTTGCATTGCAGATTCCCTTAAACCCTCAGCTTCTCCAACAAAACCCTTCAATTTATCCTGACTCTGAACAGCAAAGTTGAAGGCTGAAGTGAAATTGCTATTATTGTATGCTAGCTTAGCCTTTGACAACAACCCGCCAGCTTCATTAAGAGTAATCAATAAAGCTGTAACGTTTGCACCGGCTTTACTTGCATCCGCAACAGCACTGTAGCAAACAAGAACATCATTATCAGCAGCCTTAATAGCAGACTTTGCCTCCGCTTCGGAAACCTCACCTGCAACTTCATTAACTGACAAGCAAACATATCCAAACCATATTAAAATGAAAAATAATAAAAAGAAATGAATTACAAGCTTACCCTTATGTTTATTCAACTTTCCACCCACAAGCAAACAACTTGGAATATTAATTCTCAGCAGTCCATGATTTTATGAATTCTAAAAGCCCTTCTTCAAGGGAAACCTTAGGTTTAAACCCTAAGATTTCACAAGCCTTGCTTATATCTCCACAGCTTTTACGTATGTCAAACTTTCTCGGCGCATCATATACCGATTGAATCTCTGTTTTACCCATTAGAGAACATAAAACTTCTGAAAGATTATTTATCGTTACCGCTGTGCCCGTGGCTATATTAAAGATTTCCCCAGCAACATTTTTTTCAATCGCAAGCATATTTGCATCGACAACATCTCTAACGTTAATGAAATCTCGGGTTTGCTCTCCATCCCCATAAATAACTGGCGGTTTATCTTTCAGCAACCTATTAACAAATGAGGTTATAACCGCAGCGTATGGGCCGTACATTTGTCTTGGACCGTAAACGTTAAAATAGCGTAAGCAAACAGTTGCCAATCCATATGTTTTATGATAAGTTTCAACATAAGATTCTGCCGCCAACTTCGAAACTGCATAAGGCGAATTAGGATGCGGAGTTGCATCCTCCTTTATGGGAATTTTTTCTTGTTCTCCATAAATAGCCGCTGAGGAAGCATAAACAAAACGATGCACATCAAACTTTAAAGATGCCTCAAGCAGATTTAACGTTCCATTAACATTCACATCATTTGTCAATTTCGGATTTTCAACCGATTGTGGAACACCCACAAAAGCTGCCTCATGAAAAATAACATCAACGCCTTTAACAACCTTTTTCACATCATCTAAACTTCGAATGTCTCCATTGATAAAGGTAAAGTTTTTTCTATTCATATGAACTGATATGTTCTCCAACCGACCACTGCTAAGATTATCAATAACCCTCACTTCAAAACCATTTTCTAAAAGCCTATCGACGAGATGGCTGCCAATGAAACCAGCTCCTCCAGTTACAAGGGCACTACCATATTTTAACCGCATGTTATGGCACTTCTATCATTTTACCTGATGTTTTCTTATTTGAACATAAATTTTCCAAAGTTCTCTTTTTAACATACATATCCTTAAGTTGTTTCTCAATATGCCTATTACGCCTTGAATATTCCTTGTAAACCTCTAGGAAGTTCATCCCTTTAGACGTAATTATGTAGTATCCTTCCTTCTTTTCAAAACGAACAAGGCAAGCTTCAATGACATCTGCTAAATATTTTGTTAAAAGTTTATAACTTAAGTTTGCTTGATACATAATCTGCGTTTTCTTGGCACCGTCTTTAGCCACATGCAGTATATCTGCTATAATATCTAGTCTACTTCTATAACTTCCCAAATTTACCCCCTCAAAACTAGAACGCCAAGACAGAAACAAAATGCGCCTTTAAACCCTATGAAGCCAACCGTAACCGCCTTTCCTCAACTGCTGCCTCTGCTTCTCCTTGTCATCCACGTATCTCGCTGCCCTTGTAACCCGCCTACGAGGACTCTGTTTGGCGATCACGGTTCGTATAAACTTCCTCCACCCACCAACATGGGGACTGGGAGGAACAAACCGGTCCGCATCAACGAACCCGTGAAGCTTCAAAATTTCCCTAAAATCTAAGGGTTTAAAATCCCTCGTCGCATAAATCACGGTGCCCTTCTCAACGAACAAAACAGAATAATCCTTGTTTGCGATTCCTTCAGCCCGAACCTTATCATCAATCCGCTCCAACCATAAACGTTTCCACTGAGTCTTTAGCTCTTCAATTATCTCTTTCTCAGCAGGAGTTTCCACTAGTTAATCCCTCCCTGACAGGAGCGGATGAGAAAAAGCCTAAAACACAAAGGCTCACACACTCACTAACCTCAACAGTTCCTCTCTTCTCCAACTCCCTAACACTTACATTGGCAAAGTATTTATTTTTATTCCGAATCTGACATAAAAACCCCTACGAAAGAAAAAACCATACGAATGTTCTAGAACATTCTTCTATTGTTCCAGAAAAAATCACATTAAAATCTGTAAATTTAACAGCAAAAGACTATACAATTAGTCCTCAACCTTAAAATAGCAATCCCGCCAATTTATAAAGACAGAGAGGAAAAATTTGTCTAAATTAAGCCTATTCTTCTCTCTAATAAAGGACGGATCATGGCATAGTACAGAAGAACTATCAAAAGCCATGAACGTTCCGATGGACCACCTAACTCAAATATTAAAACTCCTAACAGAACACCACGTAATCGAATACAAACAGGACACAAAACAGATAAAACTTAACCCAAAATACAAAATTCTATTCGACGAAAACCAAGAAAATGAGGAAGAGAAAAAGGCTATAGGCACACTGATAATCCCGCCTAACAGCAGCATAAACATACAATGCACAAAAATCACAAACCTCACCGACAACCCAGTGGAACTAGACATCAAAACAGACAAAAAAGTCAGAGAGATAACAATAAACAAAATTGACTAAACGTAATGCCTTTCAATCAAACAACAAGTGGAGGAGAAACCAAAAGCTCAACCGCCACCTGCAGGGCGTTAAATTAAAACATGAACAAAGACAAATAAGCGCTTTTAATATTAAAATTTGAGTGCCGATGGGAAGGCTGTTGAGCTGAAGTCGTTAACCGAGGTAGGTTGCTTTAACTCCTTCTTCCTTAGAGATCTCTACTAATTTTTTGTCTCCTGATAGAAGTTGATCCGCGTTGGCGTATTTCGCTGAGACCAGTTGGAGCGCGTCTGCTTGGTAGATGTGATGTTTCTCTATCAGGGACCATGATCTGGTGAGAAGTTTGGTTCTCACAGGGATCGTCTTGATCAGCCCTATCTTTATCAGCCTTAAAGTTTCCGTGATGAATGACTCTCGGGCTATTCTGTAGTCTTTCTCTTTCAGCCATTTTCTTCTTTTATAGATGTCTAACACTCCTAAAGCTTCGCCTACGTTCCACACGGAGAAGGCCAGTTTCGTTTCGCCTTGAAGGGCTTTCGAGTAGGCATCTTGCACTATGTCTGTTCCTTCTTCAAGCACGTATCTTTTGACGATGGCACTTGAATCAAGGTAGACTATCAAGCTGCAGAATCCCTCATTTCTCGGACAACCTTTCCGGCTGACGTTTTAAGTTTTGGCTTAACAGGTGTGACCTCAAGCGTCTTCACGCCCGAAATGGCCATGCTCTCTAGAGCTTTGGCTATTATTATTTCGCTGAGCTCTTCTTCCAAGGCTTCTTCAACGGCCTTGCTGACCCCTTTCAAGCCTGCTTCAACATTGACTTTAAGCTTGAATTTCTTCCATAGATTTTCGTCAATTAATATGCTTGTTTTGACTTTGCTTTTCAACCAAAATTCCCTCCGTAAGGAGTAGAGTATGTACTCCTATTTCTACTTTTCTCAAGGAAAAAGCGTTAAAGTAGAAGCCTCAATGATGTACTTTAAGGTTCATGGTTAGAATTCGATTCGTTAGCGTATAGGAGGTTTCAAGTGTGAGAAGTCGGCATCACGGTTATTATGACATATATTCGTGGAGCAGGGCGTAAATTTAATTAATTCACGGTGATTCACGCCTGTTAAGGTGGTGGAATAGGCTTGTATGATGTTTTCGTTTCGGAAGAGGTTTGTCCCGTTTGTCTTAAAAGGAGCGAGATGGAGTTTCAGACTAAGGTTTTGCTGAACCGTCTTTATCATTGGAGAAGTGTACTTAAAAGACGATGAATTCTACATGGATCTTTTAAAAGCTAAGATTCAGTATCTGCGAACAAGAGAATGCTGGAAGAACCGCACAGAATAGTCAAAGGTTTTAATTATTCGAACGCTTTTTAGAACAGATTCTCCGCGTGACTTAACATGAACGACGAGGATGAAAAGCAAAGGCTGAAGCCTAAACTCGGATTGTTCGACGCTACAGCCATAAGCATAGGCGCGATCATCGGCGGCGGAATATTCGTCGTCACGGGCATCGTTGCCAGTTTTGCGGGTCCAGCCCTGGTTTTCTCTCTTCTAATAGCCGCTGTCATCGCCTTGTTCACAGCCCTAAGTTTCGCCGAATTATCCTTTTGTATTCCAAAAGAAGGCAGCGTCTACGAGTTCGCTTATGAACTGGTTTCCCCCTTCGCCGGTTTCCTCACGGGTTGGATGTGGATCCTCTCCAACGTTTTCGGAGGAGCAGCCGTTTCCCTAGGATTCGCGTACTATCTAACCGCTTTTTTCCCAAACTTACCAGTTAACCTCGTTGCGGCAGCGATATGCATGGCCTTCACTCTGCTCAATTTTTTAGGTATCCGACAGTCAGCCATACTTAACAACTTCCTCGTCTCAGCAAAGCTCCTCGTCTTAGCCTTCTTCGCAATTTTCGGTTTAGCCTACATCAATCCCTCCAATTTTACACCTTTCGTTTCCCCAGAATTCGGGACGCTTGGAATCTTATACGGTGCCTTCTACATCTTCTTCTCCTACGGGGGCTTCGGAAGAGTAGCTGTAGTCGCTGAAGAAGTTAAGGACGCAAAACGGAACGTTCCTAAGGCTATACTGCTGTCTCTAGTCATATCCACGATAGTTTACATGCTTATTGGCATAGTCGCCGTTGGACTTGCAGGCACCTCTAACCTTTCACGTTCAAATTCACCGCTTACAGAAGCGATAAGCATAACTGGAAATTCGACAGCGGTTTGGATAGTTTCCCTCGGCGGATTATTGGCAACAGCCAGCGTCTTAATAACAGTTATACTAGGCGTTTCACGCGTTGCCTATGCAATGGCTAGAAGAAGAGACCTTCCAAGAATTTTAAGCAAACTACACCCAAAATATAACACACCCTACTATTCAGTTTGGATAGTCGGCATAATGATAACTCTGCTTGTTCTGTTCGCCGATCTGACAAGGGTAGTTGCCATAAGCACCTTTGCTTTACTCTTCTACTACGCATCAGCAAACATTTCCGCTTTAAAACTGAAACCTCAAAACAAAATCTACCCAACTATCGTGCCAGTTTTAGGCGCAACCTCATGTATCACACTGTTAATTTTCACCCTTCTCGTTTCCCCACAATCATGGATTATAGGCATCGCAGGGTTAACCACAGGCGTGATCGGATATCTTGTCAAGGAGAAAATTCAAAGGGATAAACCATGATTGAACTTCTTTTACCCGTCTTCGGATTCCTGATAGGAACTGTTGCTTCCATGATAGGAATCGGAGGCGGCGTTTTCATAGTGCCTTTGCTGGCTCTATTATACGGTTTCTCTCCAGCTCAAGCCGTTGGAACAAGCCTAACAACAATAATCTTCACATCTCTAGCTTCCACAGCAAATTATTCAAAACAAAAGAGAATCTACTATAAAATCGGGCTAATCCTAGCGATAACAACCATTCCAGGAGCCATCTTAGGCGCATACTTAACGTCAATCATCCAACAACGGCTTCTAGGCTTAACCTTTGGAGTTTTCTTAATTTTTGTCGCCCTCCGCATGATATTCAGGCTTAACCTATCAAAAACTCAAAGCATCATAAGCTCTGAACACACGATGCTTGAAAACAAGAAAAAAGTTTGGCTTGGCCTAGCCCTAAGCTTCTTTGGAGGATTATCCTCAGGGCTTCTAGGCATCGGCGGAGGCGCCCTTCTAGTTCCAATAATGAACCTAGCCATGGGCATGAGGATGCACGTTACCACAGCAACTTCCATGTTCACTATGATCTTCACTTCCACATCAGGTGTCGTCCAACACCTATCCTTGGGTCACGTAAACCTTGAAAACGCGCTTCTGTTGGCTGTGGGAACAATCTTCGGTGCTCAGCTAGGCGCGTACGGTTCTAAAAAGATTTCGGGTGGAAACCTCCGCAGAATATTCGGTTTAGTTCTGATAATTATAAGCATTAGAATGATATTGAACTACGGCTTTTCCAAATCCGTGTAAGAGAGATGCTGAATCACGTCTGTTTTAAGCGAGCATAAGAAACTGTCAATTGACTTAATTTCTGAAGTAAAGGAACCCTTAAGTTCATGGATAAAAGTTGAAAAGTCCGTGAAATCCTTGTGAATTGAAACCATGGCAAGAGTTTTCCCGTTCAGACCTCCTCCAAGGCTTAAAAATATCACTTTATGGCTTTTCACAGTCCATTCATGGATTTTCTTCACAAAATCTTCCGTTATATCCGCTGACAGAAAGTTGAACGCCATTATTTCAAAACCGATCTTGTCAAGGGCTGGAACCAAGGTGTATCCGTGGATGTATCCTTTCTTTTCAAGAGT
>Ga0190286_1000078_pt1 | contig 52456 bp, 50 predicted proteins | sample 48691834_MG_FD_183241 | JGI IMG/M metagenome (GOLD analysis project Ga0190286, IMG submission 183241) | Hydrothermal vent microbial mat bacterial communities from Southern Trench, Guaymas Basin, Mexico - 4869-18-3-4_MG | ecosystem: Environmental > Aquatic > Marine > Hydrothermal vents >... | reverse complement strand
AAACTGGTAAATTTTCACTCTCACTCAGTAAGCAAGCTATGTGGAGGGGGTTGAACTCTGACAATTTGAACTCTATTTGAAACACCTCGGGTCACAAACTCTCCCTTGTTTATTAATTTAGCGACTCTCATAAATCTATCAGCGTTAAGATATAAATCTCATACATTAGTGAATATTTTATATGTCTTCACGTAATTCAGCAAGAATAAACACGATGATCAAAAGAATTAGCTGCATAGAAATCCCCTCTCTGATATGGAAGGAGCTGTAAACCTATCCGTTACTTCTTTAGAACCCTTGAACATGAAGTTTTATGACTTTTGAAACTCAATCGATGGATCCACGATTGTTATTTCATCATTTTCAAAGAAAAAATAGAATTCCATGGCACAAATGGAGATTATAAACGTGTTTTGTGCAATTTTAGTGCGGGGGGTTAGCTTCAAATACTCGTTCAAACACACGAATTTTTTAAAATAATTTACCAAAAAGCATGCCCACAAACTTCAAGTTGTCGTATTCAGTTTTGTATTTCGTCGATTCATTCTTACGTAGTTAGAACTATGTAGAATTGAGAATTGAAGAATGGTTTTTCACATCGAAAAATTACTGAATTATATTACTGTGTTAGGTTTTTCATCAGTAAATCTTTATGATGTGGAAAATTCAAATTAAATTTAGATTTAAGAACCTTAGAGGGAAGCATGTGACAAAAATTTAAAAGATTTCCGAAAAATTACATAAAAATGTTAAGTTTTTGTCTTTTTGGCTAAATAAGACAATAGGCTTGAAATTTAAGGAAAAATTTTACGTATCTTCAGCGCAATAAGTTCATATGAGATAGTCTTGCAGCTCCACCTTGTGGGCTTCCTGTTTCTAATCTGGACACGTATATACGTAAAGTTAACATGTTATCTGCTGGAATCATGTCGTCTTCAATTTCGCTTGTGTAGGCGATTAATTGGTAGCTGCCAGAAGTAGTAGGGGTCCATGTGAAGTTTAAAGTAATGAGCTGTCCCGGTTGGAGAGTTATATGTTGTGTTCCTATGATGGGGTCGTAAATGCGAGTATAATTGAGGTAGACATCGAAGGTTTCAGTGTAGTTGCCTTGATTTTCAACAGATATATAAATTTGTATAGTTTCATTTACAATTGGCTTTTCTTTGGAGAGGGTTATATTTGTTATAGCTACGTTTGTAATTGCGTACTGAATAGTTATTTCATGGGTGCTACATGTAAACTCGAAGTAAATGAAGTAGTGCGTTCCGTTAGTGATGATGATAGGATAGGGTGGTGGTGTGATTTTTTCTCCGTCGACGAATACTTTGATTTCGGTCTTGTTGAGTCCTACTGGAAAGGTGGTGTTGATGTAGGCTGTTTCCCCTGTCGGACCGGAGGTTTTGAAGTGGAGGCTGTTTCTGGTTGCGGTTACGTCAGTTATTGTGGCGTTGCTTTCAATTATGATTGTGTATTCTTTTCCTGCTATTTTTACGGTTGTTTGGACTATTTGGACGAGGCCGAATGTTGTTTTGTTAGTGGCTGTTTCTCCCTTGTAGCTTGAGCCAACATATACTGTGTATGTGCCGAGTCTTGCGTCTGTGGGTAGTTTGAAGGTTAGGTTGTATGTTCCATCGGCGTTTGTTTGTCGGGTTCTTGTGACTACTGTGTCGTTGTTTGGGTTCTGAACCTCTATGGCCACCAGCGTTTCAGGAATAGGTGAACCATCGTAGGTCAGCTTTCCACATACGTAGATGTCTTGTCCAAGTTGGTAGGAAGGTTTACCAGTTTTTACAGTGATGCTGAGGGTGGATGAAGTTGATATTGATATGTACCTAACTAACAGTATTGTAAGCACAAGAACGGGTATCGGGGCAAATTTAAGAGTTTTCAAGTTGTCACATCTCTACAATTTGAAATGTTGCGGACTTTTCAGAACAATAAGATACTCCTCCCAGATGTGGCCAATCTGTGAAAGCATTTGCGTAGACAATAGCGTTGCCCAGTTGCGCTGAAGAGGAAATTGGAAGCCCTAAGATGTAGGTGAATCTACCCGGTGATATGGTGCCTTGAATTGAGGGCGCCCCGATTGTGGCATCATCAGCATCGTAGGCGTTCACCGTTATTAATACACCTATGGATTCAGAAAAGGTGTTGTTCACGGTTACCTTGAAATAAGCTAGGCTTCCTCTGGTGAAGTTCTGTTTGGGGTTTCCATGCTGGTCGCATGGAGTCACTTCAATAACTTTCAACGGACTTTCGAGCGTGTCCCACCAAACGGTGTGGTTACTCCAGTATGAGCCCTGAGAAATCGTTTCATTGTACTCAACATACTTGTGCCCATTGTATATTTTTATGGGGTAATCGGTGCCATCGACAGTGGCAGCTGTTGCATCATCATCGACATAGAAGCCAGAGTAGGAGACATTTACCGAGGCTCGATTCGCTGTGCTATTTATGTTATAGCCGGTTTCTGGGGGCACATAACTCACATCATAAAGGTAGGATATATCATACTCATAGGTTATGTTAATATTTGAAATCGATAATGTTCCCGCCGAGTCCGAGTGAAACAAGAGAGGGACATCAACTAATCCCCTCTCGTTTGGAGTTGCGGTTAGTAAAAATTCATTGATTTCTTTAGAAAAATCAGATGTCCTAATTTCGATGTCCTTGAATGCGCCTAGATATTCCCACTCTTTATCTCCATCACCGCCAACATCAAGATAGGGATTTCGGGTGGAATTCTCGTAGGATGCCAGAATTAGGTAAGTTACTGCACCAGTTTCTGTATATACTCCATCACAGGTCCACCGGTCCAATTCAGCCTGAACGTCTGAGTTATCAAACCTTATGTTCCACATGTTACCTGGCGCAGCACACGCAGACACGAATGAAAAATCAATTATGTATGTTTTGGATTGATTTATGAAAAATGGAGTATCAATAGCTATGTTGTGCCAGCCTGTAGAAGGTAAATCTATTGCTGGGTTCCAGTTCCTTTTAATGTCTACTCGTGTTCCTTCCACACATGTGTCTCCTATTCCTGGTATCCAAGTCCATTCGCACATAGAAATTGTATAATTCCATATCCAACTCTGTGGGCTTCCAGTGATAGAACCTATTTTTAAAGCAATTTCATCGACCCATCCCGATCTAGGCGGGTCTAATCCGGCATATCTCATTGAAAGATATCTTCCACTTTCGCATCTTCCTATAAAATTTGTAGTATATTCTTCAGCATGTGGGGCTACAGGCTCTTCATTCCAAGAGTCATAAATCACTCTCTTTAGACGCACTCGAATATTATCTATGTAATACCCTCGCGGCGGTTCTGCTTGACAACCCCCCCCAGCTCCACAAGTAACGTCAAATTTCCAAGTTATGTTGTGAATACCATAATAGATTGGGGAAGAGACATCTACAAATGTATCTCTCGCACTTTGACCACCGGGCACATTCCAAAGTTCATTGTCATCAACCAAAAAGCGGAGATGCACCCAATCAAGCGTGTATCCAGTAAGCCCATGGTAATCAAAGTAAATACGCTCAATATGGGTTAAATCAACTTCTTGCGATATACTCGCCCAATGATAACCTCGGGGAACCCAGCTACCTGTCCAATAAAATCGGACAGACCTTGAACCCTGAGTTTGCCAATCACTAGTATACTCCACGCCTAATTCCGTATGGTTGCTATCGAATACCCAGCCTATATCCTTTTCAAATCCGGAGTTGATGATTTTGTCAGTCATAAATGGTTTTATGTGTCCACTTAGATTCAACTTAGCGTTTATAACCCGAGAATTTTTTGGCAACTGAACGAACAAGGTTTTGCTTTCATTTTTAGTGAAAGTAATGTCCATGGTAGTTGAAGAATCGTTTAAAGCATTTTCAGTATATATAACGTAGTTTGTTGGAGAAGTCAGATTAATGATAAACGGAGAAGTTTCTTGAGTTGCTTGAGTTGAGCTTGAAACTAAACCATTTGATGTCTCCTCATCAGTAACGAAACCATAGTCAAGTGCCTGAAACATCGCAGATAATAAGAAAACGGACACAATACACAAAGACACAACTTTTCTTACACATATTCGTTCCATCACCCTCCCCATTTCATACCTACTCCTCTACCTTTCTGTCCTGCATATATACAAACAAAACATATATAACACTTAAGAAACAATTTTCTAATTCACACACCCACGACGACGCACATATTTGGAGCCTATTTGTATTATATAGTAGAGCTGGCGTAGAAGATGTTTGTGCGTGCACGCTTCTCGCGTTTAGCATAGTTTCTCTGTTTCTTAATGAATCAGGCTTTCTTCTTTGGATGAAGTAACCGCCTCTCCGCTAACCGTAGTGTGCCTCTGAACGGCAACCTAAGATCAATACAAGAGTTAAACACAAATAGTCCATCCAAATTGTTTAGAAACAGTCACTTCCTGAGTCTGTTATGTTTGCAACTGTAACATCGGATGCCTTTGATCCATATGCCGGCTCTTTGGCAGAAAACTTCTCCGCTGTTTAAGGCTCCTTGACAGTAGAGGCAGAGAACACGCATGGGGCTCGGTTGATCCTGTTTAACGTAATGCGTCATTAATATCTCCTCGTTAATGCTTGTAGTTTCGCTATTCGTTACCATATACTTTAAATTTCTTTCTTTAGAGATCGGGATCCTGCTCGTTCTATTCACCTTAGTAGTATTCGGATGGGCGGCTTATAGGACTGTAAGAAGCGTCAAGGAAGAAGCGAAACTTGAACTCATAAGATATTCAGGAAAACCTCGGTTGGTAAATGTCTTACCTTTCTTCCTCTACCTACTTATTATACTCTTTAGCATCAGCCTCTTTCCAGCACAACTTACTCAAGAGAAGTCTATGACTAACATTGCTATACATTATTTCGGGTTTATCTTAGGTATATGTTTCTTATTTGGACTAGCACAAATTTATGAAGGCTGAAATTACCAAAAGAATTTTAAATTCAATATTCCTGTCATTCTATGTCGCTTATCTACTATACAACATTCAAATGTTAACTTATCTTTCAAGGAGAAAATAAAATGACAACATTTGAAGAAGATGTAGTCGAATGTTACTATAATTTGAAAGGCTACTTGACTGTTAAAAATGTCTGCTTCTCCGCTGTTGAAAAAAGACCCGGCGGCAAGGGTAGGGGTGAAATAGACTTACTAGCAGTGCTTATAGGTGAGAAAAGAAAAATTAAGGATGCAGTACACATCGAGGTAGCTGTCAGTTTAACTTCACAATTTCCATTTATCTCAAGAAGAAATAGAAATTACGATGAAGTTTGGAGACTCTTGAAGAAATTTTTTATGAGCGATGCAGATGAAAAAATCAAAGAATATTTTAAGTCTTCAAAGTGGAGATCGCAACTAATTTCAAGCGATTTTGATCCAGAAAAAGCAGTTAGTAAATTAAGTAGAAGACTAAAAGAACTAGGTGCCGAACATGAAATTCTAACAAGCGAGGCGGATAAAATAGAGGTTAGGATCAGATTTAACGACAAAGAAAAACAAATAGAGATCATACCTTTCTCAAAAATTCTAAGCGAATTAAAGGAAATTTTCCAGGAGCAGAATCTATCGGAGAAAAGCTTCCAAGATCCTAGACTTAGAGGAATTCAGTATCTTGCTAAATACCTAAAATAGGCAAACTGTGAAAAGAGAGGAGTACACTAATTGATTGTCGCGGACTTGGTGATGAGAATGGGCAGAGTCCGGAGATGGCGTCCTTTTTCCTGGCTAAATTTTGCGTTTGAGGATCAGAGCATGGAGCAGAGCAGAGCGAAATAAAGTATTGGAAATTTTAGTTACTTTTTAAAAGTATCTTTTTGGATCTACCTTCGACTTTCACCTCGATAAGCCCTTTGTTTTGAAGGCTTCTTAGTATTCTATAGAACTTGCTCCAACCAAATCCGGTTTTGCTCCATAGCTCTCTTATGCCCTGCTCTGGTTCGCTTCTCAATAGCTCTAGAACTGTCTTTTCATGCTCTGTTATTCTCCAAGCCTTTGGATATTCTCCAAACCTAACGAAATACGGTTTCGCATCACTATATTCATGGAAAAAGAATAGCGCTAAGCCGGTTGGAAGCTTATTCATCAGTTTTGCATATTCTGTTCCGTAGCTTTGGGCTATCCTTCTTAAATCTGGCTCATAGCCAGTTCTGAAGTGAAACCTTAGATTCACGAAACCTCTAATTAAACCTATATCTGGAATTGTGTGTGAGATTAGTATGAAGCCAACTCCATACTTTCTGAGTTCCCTCATGCACCTCTCTAAGATTGAATTCACTTTCGGGATCAGCCTATGGAATTCTTCGATAACAATAAGGAACTTTAGCCTGTGAGTAAATTTTCTCGGTATTTTTTCATAGATGCTCTCCAGAAAGCTGGCAGCAGCTTCTCCCTTCTCATCCTCGCTTATATCCCCAAGATCAAAAATCTTGATTCCCTTTTCCAATTCACCGATATTCTGCATCCCTTCAATGATTTGCCCCTTAACTATGTTTTTCCAAGCTCCCGTAGGATCTATTACAATAATACTTGCCTTTCCCTTCAGTTTTTCAACGATTATCTTGGCAGCCGTTGTTTTGCCGGAACCTATCACCCCGGTTATCAGCGCGTTCAGAATCAGCTTATCCTTTTCCAGATATGCCGGAATATCGAGCTTTCTGAAGTTCGAGCCCACAACACTGCCTATCAGAATATCTCCATAGGGAACCTTGTCCTTCGATGGAACCGGGACCGGAATAAGCTCTTTCATCATGCCAAAATGCTCGTATACCCTATTAAGCAGACTTTTTATGGCTCTAGCAGGAGCTTGCGATGCTTGAATTGTAGAGCCTTCAACCTTGAAGCTTTCGCCCAGCCTTGGCACATATAGCTGCTCTGCAGTTTCGATGAGGGGCTGGATTTTCGGATATTCTTCAGCATAGCTGAGCATGGCATTCGGATTATCCAAGCCTGTGATATCGCTCAGAATTGATATCGCCGGGTAAGGGAGATCTTCGAGAAGTAAATGATGTTTCTGAGCAGCCCTCGGCTTTATGGCCTTTGCCTCAGTTTCGAGATCCATTAGGATGAATTTGATCGCTTCTGGCAGATCATCCTTCTTGATTACGTAGCTTGTTGACTTCACCGAGAGCAGGAATGCTATGGCAACTCCTTTCTCATACCATCCCTTGATTATAGAGCTCTCCGACTCATAATCTTCCTTCAGCTCCTTGTATTTCCTTTGGAGTTCCTTGAGCTTCTGCTTTCTCTCCTTCATAAACCGACTTATATCTCTCCTTTCAAACGGATTATACGCATAAATCAATCCTATTTGTAGGTGCCTCAGCCTCTTCCTCTCCTCGTCGATTTCCCTGCTCGTCTTCTCTAGCTCGTATACTGTTGCTTTTCTTCGATAGGGGACCATGTTCGGTGTTATTCTGTTAATAAAAACTACCTGAAGCCTGAATTCCTTCACAGCATTCTTCAAATAATCATAGAAAGCGCCGATATCCTCTATATCAGACTTGAAATCCTCAACATCAGTAACGAAGAAGTGCTTGCTCCCCTTTACCGCATAAAAGTTCTCATCGAGAATTACAACCTCAACAATTGACCTGCTCTCAGAGTGCCAGAAAAGGAAGGAACATAAGCTGTCAAGGCTAAAGCTTCCAAAGGGAATTAAACCAAGCTTATCTGTAATCTCAAGCAGATCCTTGGGCGGATCGATATAATTTGAGATACTTTCAACAGTTTTCTTTTCAAACTTCCTTGGATTCCCGAACACCTTCTTAATAAAGGATTCATTTCTTTCCTTCTCGAGTCTTTCGAGATATTTTACATCATCGAGCTCCTTTAAATTCCAGTAGACGGATTTTGGAAGAATGACATACCCATATTTGGTTAAAACTGATCTGAGAATAGGAATGGTGGAGTAATTAATCTCGATCGTTTCTATCAAATCCTTAACTGCAGCCTCTCCTCTTGATCTAATTTCCCTAATGAATAGACTTTGAAGTTGCGGGTTTGTAAAGTCTCGATACGATTGTTCTGGCAATAAGGATTTTAAAACAAGCTTCTTCTCAGTCACCTCATCCTCTTTCAGAACATGAAATCCAGCTTTTCTAATTTTGTCAATAATTTCCTCAATAAGCTTCTTATCAAGGTTTATTGTTCCCAGTAAAGCTACAACCTCTTTCGGACTAGATTTCCTCAGCTTCCTAATAAACATCCTTGAGAAGAGTTTATCTAGCATGAAAACTTAGAGAATGAAGGAGCTTATCTATTTAGTAGTGTTATTTAGAGTGCTCTATTATTCGGCCCAACTTAACATGGGACGGAATCTAAATTATAAGCAATTACCATTGCTATCGCCCTGTGATTCCCGTCTTATTGAGGTAAAATAGTTGGCCGAAGTAAATCTTTTGAAGGATGTTTATGGCTTTAGCGAGTTTTCTAATCTTCCAGTATCATAAACCGTGATGTATTTAAGTCTGATTTCATCAGGTTAGATCTTACCCTTCACTATGTCTTTTGAGCTATACCTTCCTTCCTCTGCATTTTTCCTCGCCCCTGAAAATGTTTATGTATGTCCAATAGGCACCTAGCAAAGCTCCGACGACAAGAATTCCAAGACCGATATACACTAAAGTTATGTTTAAATCCCTAGGGAGTATGAGAATTTCAAGGTGAGCTTATGGATGTCTATTAGTGATGTTAGAAGTTTTGTTGGTGTACTGCTCTTGGGATTTTTAGGAAGTTTAGGTCGTGTTGTGTCGCCAGTTTTACCTCAATATGCGGAGCAGCTTGGGGCTTCTTCTATAGAGATTGGGTTGTTCTTCTCGGCTTATTCGCTTACTTGGACTTTCCTACAGCTCTATACTGGCTATTTGAGCGACAAGTTCGGCAGGAAGAAGTTTATAGCTTTAGGCTTATCCATTTATGGGCTTTTTCTCATCCTTTGTGGGCTTTCTCAGAATTTCCTGCAGCTTGTCATTTTTCGTATTCTCCAAGGCATAGGTCTCGGGCTCTTTGGACCAGCAGCCTTAGGACTGGTGGCACAAGCCAAAGAGAAGGGGATAAGCTTCGCCTTTTACAGAACGGCAACCAGCTTAGGTTCGATGGTTGCACCCATTATCGGTGGAGTGCTGGGAGGCATAAGCATTAATTATCCATTTTTTATCGGTGGTTCTCTGACTTTATTAGCTATTCCTACCGTCCTGCTGATATATGAAAAGAAAATCACAATATATGAACAGAAGTTTGAATTTCTTTCCTCACTTAAAAGTATGATCTGGACGAGGAGAATTGTTTTGATATGCTTAGCTATATTCTTAGTTGAGCTTACCTTTGCATCCCTAGACCTTATAATTCCAATGTCGGGTTCAACTGTTGGATTTTCACCTGCAACTATAGGTTTTATCCTATCTTCCTACTTCATAACCTTCACTCTATTTCAAATACCAATTGGAGCTATTTCAGAAAAGATTGATAGAAAACTCCTAATATTCCTATGCATCTCAACTGGTACTCTCCCCTTTCTGGTTTTCTACCTTTCAACCAATGCAATCGCTTGGATTTTAGCCTCCGGAGCCTTAGGCGTCACAGTAGGCACCGTCTTTGTTCAATCCTCCGCCTACATAGCTGAACTAGCTCCCGAAGACAAAAAAAGCCTATACATGGCCTTCTTCGATTCCATCATCGACTACAGTTTCGTAATCATGCCTCCTATCGCAACATACGCCTACACCTACACACCACAGGCACCCTTCTTGCTTTGCGCATTCCTATTAATTATTGCCACAATAATTTTCGCAAAAGCTTAAGGAAAAGACTAAAGGTGAGCTTCTAATTTTGGTAATACTTTCATTATTTCCTAAAAATCCATTTCTTCTTAGCCCATAAAGAAAGGAGGACTATGACTAGGAGGAGAATCAAAATTATGAAAATACCCAAACCAACAGCATAGGGAGCTGGAAGAACTGCGAAACCGGTTATCGCAGCTCCGGTTGGAGCTAAAATACAGACTCCATTCCTGCAATCGTAGCCTGATGGGCAACCACAATCCTCCGGGCAATTACCACAAGTTTCATTTGCCTCACACACTTTATTTCCGCAAATTGGACTTGGATATTTAGGAGCCGGGCAATCCCTAGGGCAATTCTGATAACCTTCTCCAACTTCGCAGATTCCATTACCGCACGTTGGAGTTATAATAGGAACACAAACCCCTTGCTTACACTCACTACCCTCTGGACAACTACAATCTTGAGGACAATTCTCACAATTTTCAGTAGCTTCACAGATTTTATTCCCACAAACCGGTTTTTTCTCAACAAGAATTTCTTGGGTTGCGTTTGTTACATTCGTAACATTGTAAATTATTGTAGTAGGACCAGATGGTACATAAACCGTTCGATTGATAGTTTGATTCATATAAATCGTTTGAACAATTGGCTTTGGAGAAGCGAATAACCCGAAAAGACTGAGTTTATTTAACCATGTAGATTCAACATAGTTTTCCTCTTGATTCACTTCTGTCAGGATTTCAACCCATCTGTTATCATCTACTGAAAATCTGTAAATGCCTAAGTTTCCTTCATCTAAACCCCTCGATCTCAAGTAATCTTCATCATAGTAAATTCTGATCTTAACCCCTTTTGCCAACTGTTCTTCTGTTGCATTCGTTGTAATCTCAATGAATTGCACTGCAAATGGCCTATTTTCGGGAACTTTCTTTATAAAAACATCTGAATATAGGATAGCATTAATCAGAACTGGCTCACTGAAATTTGTGAAAATTTCAAGATTAGCTAAGGGAATCGATGCATGGCCATTTTCAGTGATATTTTGTGGTTCAGCCCAGATCGGGCCGAGAACAGAAAGCAACTCCTCAGTAAAGTTAAATGTTGTTGGAACTAGAGCTATGTGTGGCCTTAGACAAATTGTTACAACATTGTCAGATTTTTCCTTTACAATAAATAAATCCTCAGGATTATAACAATACAAGGTGTTGTTAGGCACTTCATATTCCTCGCCGAAGAAAGTTTTGATTTCAGGCTGCTCGCAGATCAAACTTTTGTTATATCCTCCTGTTTCCGAATAAACCCAACCGAAGCCCGAGAAATCCCCCCTCCCTATTTCATAATCCTCTGGAGCTGTATAATTGATCCTAACTATCAAGGGAAGCTTGAGAATAGCCTTATTATCAAAGTATATCTTGGAACATGTGAGGGATCCAGCAGTAACATCGGTAAAGTTTTGAAGTACTTGACAGTTCTGAAAAGGACTGATGGGAGAGCCACAGTAATACCATGGCTCATTCTGAGCACTGGCTAAAGAAAACGAGAATGCAATAAGCATAAGCAAAATCCACTTTCTCATCTACTCACCTTGAGACCGAATTTGAACACCACCTGGTCCTCCACCACCAATATTATCTCGGGATCCATAGGAGATTTCGATTCTTGTGGAACCATCAGGCATTACATAGTAAGTTACATCGGCAAAAGCCCCTTTCATTATCCAACCAAATTTATCACTTGGTTGTAAAGTTAATTGAGGACCGTCACAAGATGCTTCGTATATCTGATACTCTGTAGAGGTAATAGTAATATTTGTGGAGCAAACTGGCGTGTATGAACCATCTTCATGCACTACTACGAATTCTAAGTACATTACTTTATTTAGATTATTAGCTTTGGCTTTGACACTAAAACTATAAGTAGCTGGGTAGAAAGAATTTATCCCCAGTGGGTTTGTTAAAAACACAATTGGTGAACCGTCTGAAAAACTAATTTCTTGATAGGTAGCTGGAGGACTGTTAATCAAAAGCTTATAACCCACAATAGCTTCCTCTGAAGAAGCATAAAATTTCGGAGGTTGAATAGTAGTAATACTATTGATTTTCCCGTAGAAGTCTAAAGTCGTAGCGGAAGCTAGGCTTATTAAAACAACTAATGATATCGTGCAAATCCCCACTTTTCGATAGGTCGTCTTCATTTTAGGCGACTTTCCAAGCCACGATTTGTATAGTAAAAAATAACAAAAGGTTCAGTTCGCCCCTCGCTCGCGGCTTGCTTAAATCCTAGGAATTCTTCGCGCCTTACTACACTGTACCAAAATATTCTTCCATTATAGTTGGTGAGATGTTCAATGTTATTGTATAATCCCCTGCTAGTGTGTTGATTTTGAATTTAACATGCTCACAGATTTTCATGGTCTCCCCTGCTGGAATTATGGTGGGATACGATGCAGGCGATTCAGGAGATCCCAATATATCATGGTATTCTGTCACGAGGCTGCAATTTGCGCTTAAGTCCTCTACGACAGCCACCTCTAGCTCCTCTACTTCAATCGGAGTGTCGTAGTCGTCTATCACTATCGCAGCATCATAATCTGCATCATTTTTTATATAATACTCCGCATATATATCGCTCCCTGCAACTCCCTCGATTTGATCTTCTAGTGTACAGCCTCCCCCTGTCTCATTAGTACAGGTTAACCAGTTAGTTTGATCTTCAGAGATTTGCACTGATTGACTGACAGTAGCTGTTCCAACGACTATCCCGTAGTATGAGAGCAGTGCTGCAGAGGCCAAGCCAACTGCTATGAGGGTTCCTAGAATCAAAAGGGGCGTAGCTTTCCTAAGGTTTTTCAAACCCTTCATTTTGGCACCCCCCTTTTAAAGGCTTTAAAATCCCAAAAAATTGATTTTTAAATAATTTTTTATTCTATATTGTATGTTTTACTGTGCGGAGATATTACCACCACACAGAGACGATTTTTTTAGATAGATCAAAAACTTATAAACTCCTCGATTGGTTTTTCCAATTAGTGAAAAGAATTGAATGTTAAGGCATTTGTAAGCTTTTATCACGAACATGGCGTATATGCGAAAACACATATATTAGAAAAATTAGATTTGAAAATCGGCGATCCCGTTGCCCTAAGTCCGTTAAGGGGGACTGCCTCTCATGCAGCTGTTGATTGTGTATACGGCATTGATGAGATCGACTTGATTGACGAGGCGTTGATGCTTTTAAGTCTTTTTGACGCTCTAGCGTCTAATCATTATTATTTCCTTTGCGAATTTGGCTTTACCAGAAAGATCGCATGGTCACCAAAACAATATGATTACCTCTACGAACTGGAACCGTTCGATATTGTCAAAAATAAAAAAGAACGTAAAATTTTCCTAAGACTTTACAAGGATATTGAGAAAAATTGGCTAGACTTTACCATGGGATTGAGGCAAAACGGCATTGAACCTTCTTTTATTTTCACTGACGAAGCTAACTCTATTTTTCCAGAAGAGGAGTTGACTAAACTCAGAGAGGAAATCGAGCATATTATCTTAAAAAATGCAAATTCGCTTGCAAATTTCCTTAAAGAAGCATACGAGAAGGCTGATGTTATTGTTGGTTGTGGATCCCTACTGTCAACAGAGTTTCTGCCATTAAAGCAAGCTTATCTAATTTCTGGGTTTGATCCAGGATTCATTGCTTACACCCATGACCATCGCAGAGTTACCATGAATCCATTCATTTTTTATTGGTTGGTTACTAGTGTGTTTGACTTACAAGGAAGAACGCAAAAATTGATTCCAAGAGTTTCTCAGCTCGACATAATTCCACTGAGAGAATTAAAATATATTCCCGTTGTGCGGTTGAGAATAAGGACTTATAATCCTTCAAGAGTTTATATTCCGACTTTCTTTAAGGATGAGCAGTCGGTAATTTCCGATATTCGGAGTGCTCTTTGGAAATTTGCCCTAAGCCGTAAAAAATTCGTTGCCGAGGGCGAATTTATCGCTCCATTTTCCGCCCCTTCGCTAGTACAAGAAGTGAACCTTGCATACAGTTCTGATATGCCCTTCCTCGATTCTACGCCTTATGGAATTTTGACTCATATGTATTGGCATGTCATTCCCCAAATATCAGAAGCGTCTTTAGTAGAAATTGAGTTTTTTGAAAATCCGCTTCAAACTGGAATTTCACCAGTAATTTTGGATACAAATGTCGTTGACGTCGGATATTTCTCCTACTTAAGCACAAGTCCTTTCTTTTCGATGTTCCTACGAGGCAGAGAAGTGATTATCCCTTCTGTGGTTATTTATGAACTTCTCAGGAAAGTAGAGGTAGGCAAAGAAAAGGAGAGAGTCATTAAGGCGTTGATGCGTCTGCAGGAACTTGATGCACGTGGAATTATAAAACTGCAGATAATTGGGGAAACACCTCCAGAAGTCGCCACCCAAGAGATCTTAACGAGAATTTATGCAATGACAGAAAGCAAGAAAGCTGAGTCTGTTAAAAAGATTAGAAGCGATATAAGAGATGCATTGATAATTCAAGAGGCACTAAGGCGAAACGCGTATATTTTCACAAATGATAAGAAACTGAGAACTTTAGCGTTTTTGTTAGGTGTTCCTTCAATAAAATACCATCCACTTGTCGAAGACGTTAGAATGACAACATATAACCTCTGTCAACAAATGGGCGGTTCGGTATCGATGAAAAAGTTGATAGAAGCAGTAAAGCAATATGCAAAAGAAACTAGAGCAGAAACTTATATGGATGAAGATATCAGATCAGCGATAAGCTATCTCTCACTTCTCGATAAGACGATTAGAATTAGTCATGATAAAATCTATATAAAACTAGAAGGGAAAGGACTAGATCTGCTATCACCCAATTAGCTTCTCTACCTTTGCTTTTCTGTAAGCAGAGGCAAAAAGACATAATAGTAGGAATATTTCGATTGGTCTTTGCATTAATGCGATTAATATGAGGAACATTATTAGTGGTTTTGATGGGTAGCTTGTTATCCAATCGCCGAGATCTGCGAGTAATTTAAAGGTGGCGGTTAAAACTGCTGAAATCAGATCGTGAATTATATGCAACATTTTAAGATTTTTTCTTCGATCTTAGGAAGGATATTATCTGATTGATTAGCTCGTCCGAGGTTAAGCGCTTTGCTTTGAGTTTCTCTCCAACATCCTCGATAAATTTTGCGAAGGCAAGCGGAAATATTATTTTTGTTGCCTTTCCTTCAGCTATCTTCTCCAGAGCCTTGAAGTAGAGGACAGCCACTCCCCTGTCATCAAGCTTTCTTGCAGCTTCCCCTACAGCTTCAATCAGAATTTTCCTTGCCTCAGCAGCAAATCTAGTTGCCATAAGCTCATATTTCTTCTCAACCGGCCTATAAAAGGCTTCAATAAGCTCCGCTGGCGGTTGAACGCTCAAAATCTCAACCCTCTCGATTCTTATCCCCCATTCCAGTTCAATTCTATTAAATTGATCGCCTAAAATTTCATTTAACCTATCTATGTTCATAAAAACCTCCCAGATCAGCATCCTACCAATACTGTTTCTTATCTCTCCAACTATCCTCGTCTTCAACGAGCTTAGAAAATCCTTCACTTTTAGTATTGCTTTATAAACATCTTTAACCCTGAAGTATGCAATCAAATCTAGTTTGAGCAATATATCATTCTTTGTGAAGGCTTCAAGTTTTTCAATGTTTAAGTTTTGAATCCTAATGTCAACGATTCGATAAACTTCCTCAATTAATGGAATTCTTATTGCCCAGCCGGGCCCAACGATTCGATTGAAGCTTCCAAATCTGAAGATAATTGCCCTCTCATAATCCCTAGTGAAAACAATGAAGTAGCGAACAATCACTAAAGCTAGGGCATAAGCGACTATAACCAAACATACAAAAGAGAAAAGCTGAAGAAAGCTAATCAGCCCTTTCCAAAGGAGGAACGAGAGAACAATGGCTAGGCTGAGAATGAATATTAGTAGTTCCTCTGGCCCAGGATCAAGCTTTCTGAATCTTATTTTCATTTCCCTTATTGCGCCTTAAAATTCCAACTAGTTTTGAGACCTTCTCCTTAATTTTGTCTGCTTTCTTTTCCTTTTCTTCAGTAGTTATCGTGAAGACCCTAGTTTCTGTCTTTATCGTTGTTATCCCTCCCCTTAGATAATTCTTTGTTTCAACAATTTCCTTACTCCAGATCCTAATCATGATAATCACCGAGATTTTTGAGAAATTGGCTGAATAAATCCATTAGAGTGTTATCTTGAGTGTTTCCAGAGGGCACTATAGGTTATTTATGCAGCGGAATCTTCGGCATAATAGATCCATCACTAATTAAAAACAAATTAAACGGCTGGTATAATATGAAGCAGAAATCGCTGCTTGCATGGGAGGTCCGAATAATTAGGCGTGGAAAGTGCTGCAGAGCCATAATTATCCCAAAGCCGATATGGCTGGCTTATAACTTGGAGATAGGAGATGTGGTTAGAATAGACCTGTCTAAAAATCATATTCTTCGCATTGATCTTAAGAAGGTTAAAAAGAAAAATCCGTATAGCAAGGTTAAGTTAAACAAGGTTTTTAGTAGAGAATTTTAGGCTTCGTGGCTTAGATTTAAGTGTTATGACTGAAACCTCCTTATCAGTCTAAAACTACCTTCAAAGAGATAGGGCTACGTAATCAATGAGTTCGCCTTCATTTGAATATATAACGACGTGCACCATGTTATTTTGCAATGAATCGCTAGCTATAAGGAGGCATTGGAAACCGAAAGAATGAAAGTAGAGAGGTTTCCCGATGGCAACACCTTGCATATTTAGAAAAGCTAACGATGTAAAGAAAGTTGCTGAACAGTTTACCGTATATCGGTAAATCTTCCTTTCAGAATGCCTTTTACGGAGGTAATTTATAATATCGATAAATGCTCTCCCTAATGTAACCATAGTTCCTATATCTCGGAGGAATTGCCACGGATCAATCGTAAGGAAAATGGGGATGACTAAGGGATCGAATTGTTGCTCATATCTGACGGAAAAAGGCTCTCTCTTTTCGATGCTGTAGAATTGCAAAAGTTCATTTTTCCGAAGAATTTCCTTCAATTCTAGTTCAGTTTTTTCTAAGTATTCACTAAAAACGAGAATTCGGAAGCGAGGTTTTCTCGAAGGCGTAATCAGAAATTCTTCTGGAACCATCTTAAAGCACACATCTATGTTGCCGATGTCGATTTTTAAAATTTTTCAAATATAATCACAGAATCTGAGACTCTAATGATAACTCCTTGACTCTTGTGGTGATACTCTTTCTGACACCCAAAAATAGTTATTAAAAAATGTTCAGGGATTTTTCATGAAATTAGTTGAGAAATTTTGGAGCATGGAAGAGGAAAAGTTCAGAGAAACCCTAGAAGATATGCCCTTGTGGATAAAATTTGTACTCAGAATATTTTACCGCAAAGTTCAAACGATGAAAAAGGGCTTCAGTCCTCTACTTTCCCTTCAGAACAGTTGCTCCGCTCTTCGCTTTCACAACTAGCTCTCTCAGCTTTTCTTCGACCTCTTTTTCAATCAGTTTTTCCAAGTACTTGGCTAACTTTGGATTTTTCTTTAAAAGCTCACTCAGTAGTTTGTCGGCTTCCTTTCTAAGCTCACTCTTTTCTATGGCGGTTTTTACATCTAGAGCAAGGCCGCATCTGCTGCAGAAAACTGCGTTGTAAGCGTTTCTCTCCTTGCACCTTGGGCAGATCTTCGGCTTTAGCTTTTCTTCCTCTTTCTTTTCTTCAAGTTTTATTCCGTAGATTCCGAGCAATGCTCTATCCATGTCTCTTCCAGAAAGATGCACGTAGATTGATGCCATCTTTGAACCTTGAACCCATCCTAAGTAGTGTGAAAGCTGGGCTTCAGTTAAATATTGAGCAAGGAATGTTGCTCTTGAGTGTCTAAAGAGATGTGCATGAACTCTTTTCTTTATTCCAGCCTTATTTGCAATTTTCTTGATTAATTTGCTGATTGTTGAATAGGTTATCGGTTCGTTGTTCGTTTTTATCCATAAAGGTGCTTCCGGATCATTCTTCATTGGATGATCATTCAGCCAAGCTCTCAAATATGGATCCGACGCTATTAATCGAACTCTCCTCATCCCTGTTTTTCCTTTTACGATTATTATTGAACCGTACTCGTCAAATTTCACATCCTTAATTCTCAAAGAAGCTATTTCTCCAACCCTTGCCCCGGATTCATAAAGGGCAAAAATTAGAGCCTTATCCCTAGAATTGTTGCAGACCTCAACCATCTTCCTTATATCGTCTTCCGTTAGAAGATCCTCGGGAAGCTTGACATCCTTCTTCGAAATTGTTGACTTTATCCATCTAACCTGCTCCGGATAACCTTTATCATCATTCAACCATTTGTAGAATCTTTTAAGCATCGACCTGAAATCCTTCTTCGTCCATGCGGAATAGTTCTTTTTTTCTATCTCTGCAATAACTCGCTGTATATCTTTCTTCGTTGCCTTATCAAAATCCTTCCCCAGAAGTTCAGCAAGTTTAGTAAGATGGAAAATATATTTGACAACCCTGACTGTCGTTAGCCCTCTTGCAAATGAGTACTCAACAAAATCCATTATCAGCTTCTTGTTCCTTCTCGTTATCCTAGATCTTTTCAATTTGTTAATGGCCTGATCCAAAAGCTTCTTTTCATTATATAAGTTTAGCTTCTCCATGAAAAACTGAAAGAACCGTTAATTTTAAAAGATTTCGCAATTGGAGTATTTGTCAAATGCCCCGCCCGGGCACTCGAGAAAAATTCAAATTGCGAAACTTTGATTGGTGACACCCAAAAGTAGTTAAATTCCATGCAGCTGTTGTCTTTATTCACTTGGTGTACTTTGCTTCCGATCCTATCTTCGGCAGAAAATCTCTTTTTCCTTCAAGCAAAATCTTTCTTGCATGTTCTTCGCAGACGTAAATTATTTTATCTCCTCTTTTCTCAGGAGGGATGAAATACTCAGCTTTTCTTTTGCAATAGGCGCATTTCATAGAATAGGTAAATATTTTTCTCTTTTAATAATTACTTTCATTCACGTTATTATAGTAATTTTTAAGAATGGGGAGTTTCAACCTATAACATATGCCGTATCTTTTTACTGCCGAAGTGCGCTTCGAAGAAGGAACATACAAATTATTTAACTTGAGTGATTTAGCTTCCAATTTCCCCTTTCTTGAAGGTAAAGAAGTATTAGGAAAAATAATGTCCCTTTATGCATCTAGGGATAACAGGTTAATCAGGGTGGACAGAGAATTCCGGATGAGATTAAAACGCGAAGGAAATTACTTGAACGGTGAATTTCTGGAGCAAAATCCTATCAGAGAAATGGGTCTCCCTGTTCCTTCTAATGTGTTAGTTGTAGTATACAAATATCAAGAAGAAACTGAGGAAGGTCGTACTGAACTCCCAATTGCTGAAGGAGTTGTTCTAAGGGGCTCCGTGTCCTACTCTTATTTTGAAGATGAAGTAAAAAGAATATTGAAGGAAGAAGAATTAAAAATAATTTCTGAGGCAACAATTTTTGACAAAGAATTAAGAGGATTACAACCTTTTGTAAGAAGAGTACTTATATCCTTTGAAGAGGAGAACTTTTCAAATACTAAGACCGAGTGCAGGAGAATATTAGAAAAAATAAAAAAGATAATTGATAGTTGGGCATCAATTGATAGAAGCAAAAGCCTTTGTCAAAAATTCAAGTCATTTGTTAATTCACTTTATTCATTCGCTTCAATAGGCGGACCCCATTTGGGGACCACTACAAGAGGAGAAACTGAAGTCATCATGAAATCTACTTTAGCCATTTTATTCTATGTCAACTCGATTCTAAAAAGTCACAGGATGATAATGGAAGAATAGTCACGCTGTGTGATTAAGGACTTTAACGTCTCTGTGTTTCTTTGCATCTACGATCCCTATTAATTAAAAGCTCCTCAAGTTTTGGATAATCTTTCAAAAATAGAAGAGGATTGCTTGTGTATCTCTTAATAGTCTCTGCAGCTTTTTCTCTTAAATACCAGAAGTCTTCTGATTCATCGTATGCTATTTCAAATCTATCCTGGTTCTTGTACCATTCATAGAATTCCTTCGAAGATAATTCTCTTACTTTATTCGGTATGAAGATCACGATTTCCTTGTTTCCTCTTCTGATCTTCTTCAGCTTGCCTACATTCGCGAATCTTCCGCAATGCCTCATTTTTAGGCCTGCACTCCCGAGAATCTCATAATCCTTGTCGTAGTGACAGTAAACGTTTCCTATTCCGTTTTTCAGAAGCCATTCTGCGATGTAGCTGTTATCCAGCAAAGAGCACGCTGCATTGTGACATTCAACTGCATTGTAGTTATTGATGAAAATCGCTAAGTCCTCATACTTCACATCAAGATCATCAAAGAAAATCTCATTTACTTTATCGATGACTTTCTGATTTTCCTCTTTATTCCAGAATATTTTGAGATGAACAAATGGATAGCCACTAATTAAGTCATCCCTGTCCCATAGATTGAGGTTCCATCCATACTCCAAGCATGCATACTTCTTGTTTTCATCCACAATCTCCAAAATTTTTTCAAGAGTTTTCCTACCCATTTCGAACTCTCAAATTCCTACTTTCCTTTAATTGATTACGCGAATAGAGTGCCAAAAGTGCCGGAAAAGGAAAAGCGGTGTTGGAAACATATAAAATCAAGCTCTGATTCTTATTTATTGGTTGAAGATGCTTGACGCGAATACGATATTAAGAAAGATTGAGGAGAACATCGATGTAATAAAAGGTTATGGAGTGAAAAGGATAGGCGTATTTGGCTCTTATGTTGAGGGAATGCAGAAGTCGGACAGCGATATAGATGTGCTCGTTGAGTTTGAAAAGGGAAGGAAAACATTCGATAATTACATGGAGCTTAAGTTCTTCTTGGAAAAAATCTTGAAAAACAAGGTCGATCTCGTAATTTCTGAATCGATAAAGCCTGAGTTAAAGCCTTATATCTTGAAAAGTGTTAGGTATGCAGCGGGATCCTAAAGTATATTTTAAGGATATTCTGAGGGCAATCGAGAAAGTAGAAAGATATACGGAAAATTTAAGCTTCAACGATTTTTCGGAAAATGATATGGTCCAAGACGCTGTTGTTAGAAATCTTGAGATCATTGGAGAAGCCGTGAAGAAAATTCCGGAGGAAATCCGGGGTAAGCATCCAGAAATTGAGTGGAAGAAAATAGCAGGGCTTAGGGATATTCTTATTCACGAATATTTTGGTGTGGATTTCGAGATAGTGTGGGATATAATCAAAAATAAGTTACCAAAGTTGAAAAAGCAAGTATCGGAAATTCTTGCTGAAATCAAGGGAAGATAACACGAGATTTATCTTTACTATTATTTTCAATTTCTTTCCCTCTACAAGACGTAAGGCTCTTCGTAATTCTCCGATAAACGGAAAAGAATCTGAATTTACTTTTTCCTCCACAGCGAAAATTTCAAATTTCTTTACGACCTGATTTAGATACAGAAATGAAACTAAGTGAGATACTCGAAATAAAGAAACGCATTGAATTTAACCTTACTGAACCAGAGACTTTAATAAAACTTATCGAAGATGCAAAGAATAAAGGCGATAAAGTTAGAAAAGACATAAGGAGACTAAGGCAAGTTTCATCAAAAATACTGAGTGCCCTAATGGATCAAGATTTTATTTTGACTGAGGATTTGCTTCAAAATGTAGAGATGGAAAAAACAGCTGTTGGAATTGACGGAAGTTTTCAATTAGTAGGCGGGACCGGCGGCACTTGGTACGCTCCAATAAGCATAGCACGGGTAGTATTCGAAAATGGAATCAAATCGAAGCCCCACGTTGATGTTTTTTGGGCTGGAATTGAAGAAATAAAAGAAAGCGATGAACACTTGCCCAAAGTATACGCAGAACTTATGATGCTCTCAGGAGAGACCAAGTGTCTCCTAAACTGGGGAACAAAGAGAAAAGAATCAATAGTGTTTATAGATGGCGCTATCGTCGATCCACCTGACATTCGTAAATGCGGTAAGGATTACATTAAAGATAGATGCGAAGCAATTACAAAGTGTTTAGAAATCTCAAATCTAATAGGTTGTGTGAAACGCCCCAGGGATCGTTTTTTCATTGAATTTCTGACTAAAACTCTTGATAATTCTTCGAAGTATTTAGGTGAGTTTCCTAATGATCTATATCTTATGGCACACATTTTTGCTAGGGTTAGAGCGAATGGTTATAGTGGGACATTATTCACAAAGTGGATAGATGTAAGCGAAGTCAATCCAACATATAAGCTCTATAAAGAACACGGCGTTTATGTGATTACTTCATTCTTCCAAAAAGATGTTGGATCCAAGATCATGAGAGTTGACATACCGATAGAATACTCCCCCTCCGAAAATGAGAAAACTACAGAAAATATATTCAAGAAATGTATTAAGGCTGTCGATTTCTGGACGTATCCTGGACAAGATTATCCAATACCAATTTATCTTGCTCATAATAAGTGTAACATACGTGAAGGTTGCGCTGAGGTCCTATACGAAGAAATTATGACAAGAAGCCGTATTCTTAATCCCGAAGACCATCACATACTGGAATGGTTAAGGTGATTAAAAAGATGGGCGAAGTCGAAGAAAATCAAATTGGAACCATTTTAAGCGGTAGTACCACAATTGAAGCTGCTTGCCAACTACTCGAGGCGGCAGAGAGGGGAAACGTAAAGGAGGGAATGTTACTACTGATAAAAAGCGGAGAAAGAAAAATCTTAGCCAGAGTTGCACAGATAGTTCCCTATAACGAGTTTTACTCCGAAGGAAGCCCATGGAGTGAGCCGATTAGAAAGAAACTCCCAATACCTGAAGATGTTGCCAGGAAATATGAGATATGTAAGTTGGATCTCCTCATGGAACTACCAAGAGCTGACGTTAGGAGCCCACCCCAACCTGGAGATCCAGTACTTCGTCTAGACCCACTTAAGCATGGGAAAGAAATATTTGGTGTATCTCAGAATGATCCGTATCACGTATGGTATGGATCTCTGATTGGTTACGAGGGGAAAGCACCAGTACCGTTGAATGTAGAAAACTTACCGATGCATATGGCAATTTTTGGTGTTACCGGAAGTGGAAAGTCATTCGATGCTGGGGTATTAATAGAGAGACTAGCGGAGATCCCGGTTAAGGAAGGGAAGGTCTCCTATCCTATGATAATCGTCGATGCTCATGGAGATTATACAGACTACGCAAAATATGTTGCTGATAATAACAAACTTTACGAAGCGAGTTGGGTTAGAAGATACGTATTTCCTAAGGCGATAACACTAAAAGACAGAACTCAAAAAGGTACTATACGTCCTATTGGAATAAATCTGGATCTATTACCTCAAAGGGAGCTTGCTGAAATCATCGTCCTTTATTATAAGGGAACCACTGAAGGAGCTGAGTTACAGGTAGACGCCCTTGATACGCTATTTGAAACAATGAAGGACAAAGGGTACGACAGCATACAAGAAATATTTCTACATTACTTTAGGGAATTGGAGCGAACTTTAAACGAAATGCCCAAAGAAATTATCTCGTCACCGACAAAGAGTGCTGTTAGAAGAGCTCTAAACTCTTTTAGAACAATTGAGAGCGAACACAAATTACTTTCAACCGAATCCGACTTTCAAAAAGCAGAAATTTCAGACGGCAAAGTCAAGAAAGTTCAATTTGTCGAAGAAATCACAAGGGAGGGAGGAATAGCAATTCTCGATTTTTCAGCCGAAGGGGCACCAGGGGTCGATTTGAAAACTAAACAACTAGTTATGACATACTTAGCTTCACTGTTGTTCGATCAATTCACGAATTATAAGATCAGAAATGAAGAGAGGTACCTACTATTTATAATTGAAGAAGCCCAGAATTTCTGCCCGGATAGAAGCTATCCGATCAGCACTAGCCTAGCACATTCTAAGCTTTCAGCAATCGCGACTCAAGGTAGAAAATTCGGGCTTTCACTCTGTCTGATATCGCAGAGACCATCTTTTGTTGATAGGATTGTTCTATCAATGTGCAATAGCTTTCTCATTCACCGAATTTCTCCGGAGGACGTAGCATTCGTTAAAAGCATTACAGGAGGATTGCCGTCTTCTTTAGCAACAAAATTGACAACTCTCGAAAGGGGTGACATAATCTTTTGCGGTCAAATGAACACTGTACCGTTTCCACTACTGATTCGTGTGGCTCATGATGAGCGAAAAGTCGAACACACGATAGGAAAAACGAAGGTTTGTGAAACTTTAGCAAGTTTGAGAAGTAAGTCTAAATGATTTACAAAACTTTGGTGAAAGAGGAATGTCAGAGACAAAACTAGTTGAAGGATTTAAAAGATGGCCAAGTGATGCCGGGGTAACATTTGAAGGATTTGAAGAAATACATTTAAAAAGTAGAGAGATAGTAAGGAAAAAGCTTGAGGATTTCATAAAATACTGTTTAGATTCGAAAAAACCAGCAATTCGTGTATTATTAGGCGAATGGGGAGAAGGAAAAACAGACGCATTTGCTAGGTATATAAAGCCAAAGGTTAAAGCTGAGAAAAACTATGCCTTCTTAGTTTCAGCCTCGACCTTATCAAACGCCTACAATCCTGAATCGAAAGGTATATACGAGTTGCTTACTTCCACAACTTCATCAGCCTCTAAATTTATAGCAGCGTTATTTCATGCAATAAAAGAAGAAAACCGTGTAGAAAAGATACCTGATTGTAAATCCTACGAGGACGCCGAAGGTTACATACTGGATTGTTTAAATGGTTTACTAGGCCCAAATAAGGACAGAAAAATATTCGTTTTTATCGACGAATTTGAAGAGTTGCTTCTAGAAAAAGGAGCCAAATTGAAAGAGATTATTTCTGGAATAAAAGAAACTATTAATGGACGTTTCACGCCGATTGATGAAAATGGGGAATATGCTGGTTGTCTACATCTCATCATCGCAGCAACTCCAGACGCATATTATAGATTACAAGTCACCGAAGACACGGCGCTGATCTTTGGTGGACTGGGCCGACGAGCGGGAGTCATAGAGCTTCCTGCAGTTAGAAAAGCGGAAGGAATAGAATTTCTATTAGCTTTGTTGAAATATGCCTATAACAACAATTTGCCAAAAGAACTTCCAATAGAAGACTTGGGAATCTTTCACACACTTTATAGGATTGCTCAAGGTAACCCCGGCAACATGGTAAGCTTATTCACCCGCCTTTTCTCTGGTGCAAAACACAATGATAAGATCGCGGCTATTAATGAACAGAAACTCCTCCAATTCCTACGTGATGAGAAAATCTTCATTTATGGAGGGTCTGCTCCATGCTTGGAATCGGAGGTATTTGACCGCATAATACGAACGCTAGGTGAACAGAGGACAAAAGAACTCGGGGAAGCTTGTGTTAGGATATTTGAAAAGCTTACAGCGAGCATTAAGCCTTTCTCTGAAGAGAAATTGAGCACCTTTACACGATATTCTACTGTTAGCAACATTGTGAGTATAATTAATAATGAACTAAGAAGCCGCGAGAAAATTGAACGAGCCGTAATAAAGATGGCACCGTTAAATGAGGAGAAAACAATTGATGATGTCAAAAAAGCCTTTCAGGAATTCATTAAGGTAAAAAGAAATCATGAGAAATATATTAAGATAGATAATTTTGCGTGTTCCCTTGAAGAGTTTGTGGATATGGTAACCTTCTTTGACCTTGATCAAAATAGAGGAATAGTGACAAGAATTTTCTTACCGACAGATAGAAACAATCTCCAACATTTCTTTGAAGGCATCAGCGGAGACAGATCTATCGAATTAGAGAATATAATAAGGCGAAGAAAACTATGCAAAGATGAAAGATACTATTTGATAAGTGAAACTTTGCTTTCTCAAATATTTCCATCCCCAGTTCCACGTGAGTTAGAATTTATAAGGAATCGAGAAAAACGCATGAAATTATGGAGAGATGTTACAAAGAATCTTTCAGATTACTACGAAAGATACATGCCTAGAGCTTTTGTAGATTTATTAAAGCGTTCAGGAATCTTCTATTTGGAAACTAAGGAAATGACGCTTCCTCAAAATATAGAAGTTGCCGAAGTTCGATTTAATGATGTGAATTTTAATGCGATGTTTTATTCTGTTAATGGCGACATCAAAAGTGGGGATATTGAAGACATAAGCAAAGAACTGATGTCGTTAAGGCCTATACATTGTGTATTTCTTCTGTTCACCGGAGATATAACAGAAGAAGCTAAAGAGAAAATAATTAACAAAGAACTCGGGCCTGAGGGAAAGAATAAAATAATCGAGGTTAAGTTGCATCCTACATTAGCAAAGAGGGTAATTTCCATATACATAGCAGAAAAAAGAATGACTGAGGATATATCATCAGACTTACTAGATGGGATAATCGAGAATACTGTAACTATTGATCTCGATCTTAAAAATAAAATGGAAGAGTGGTTAAAGATTCAAGAAGCGAAAGGGTTAGCAATAATTGATATCCCTTTGGAGTCTACGTCAAACCTACGTTTGTTTGCTGACACACAAAAATTCTACATAAATTTCCTTGGAAAGGAAATGTCACCAGAAGAAGTTTTCGACAAGAATCAGAGGATCATGAAATTTATCAAACCCGAGGCTAAGAAGGTAGCATTGATCCCCGACATTGAGAAACCTGCATTTTTACGCATATCAATAGACCTTGAGAGAAATGGTTTTCTAAAGAGGAAAAATGGGAAACTCATCGTGAAAAAACATCCCGTAGAAGAGAGAATATTGGATATACTTAAAAAAGAGAAAAAAATCGTTAAGGAGGATTTATTGAAGTATTTTATCGTCAGAAATCGTAGATATTTGACCGATGTTTTCGTTCCAATACTTGAGTACAAAGGTATCATCCAAGGGAAAGGTCCTTATTATTCATTGACCGATGAAAGAGAACTCATTAGTGATGTAGAGCATAATTATGAGAGATTTTTAAGAATATGTGGAAGGGAAGAGTGGAAGAACTTCGGATTTGTGTTAATGACAAAGGAAAAAGGATATAGATTTTTCTCGCCAACCGAGTTTAAGAGTTTTCTTGAGACATTGTACAAGGAAATTCAACAAATTAAGGGATTAGAAAATGAGCTTGTTCTTCAAAAGCTTTCGCTACTTCAAAAACTTCTTTCTCATTTCTTTGAAGAGTATTACCCACTAATAAAACAGGCTATCGAAGCAAAAGACGAAATATTTTCAAAAATGGAGAACCTAAAGACAGAATTCGAAGAAAGAATAAGCTTCATCCAAAAAGAGTGTTACAAATGGTTGAAAATTAAATTTGATATGGGAAATGTTCAAGAGGTAAGAGAAATTACTGAATTAATAAAAGAGGTTCAAAAATCCGAGAAGGAATCAGCTGAGGAGTTAACTAAGGTCGCTGAGAACATAAATAAGAATAAAGAAAAAAGAAAAGCATTCTTCTTCAGAAGAAGTGTTGAAGAAGCAAATTACTTTAACTTGAAGCTGTATTTCATAGCGGAAGCTTATAACAAATTAGAAAAGTTTTTAGAAGACAAAGAAAAAACCCTTGAAAAAATCGAAGGCTTCTTCAAAACTCTAAATGAAACAAAGAACCAAATAAAGATAAAACTCTCAGAATTACACCTTCCAGAAGAACTTGCAATTTCGAAGAAAGTAGTTCAAATTCTGGACTATCTCACAGAAAATGTAGTGCCCGCCGAACCAATCTCTAAAGCATCAGTGACGTTGGAAGATATTTTGGACATGACAAAAAGAGAGAAAGAGAGTTTATATAGGGCTCTAGAAACGCTGCGTCAATGTCTTGATGCCCTTAAGAATCTTGTTAATGCGGAAGACTCATTCCTTTCATTTAACCGACTATCGAATAATGTTCTTACAAAAGCTAAGCAGATTTTTGATATGGGGGACTCTAAAACCTTAGTTGATAATTTCGAGCAAAAAATAAAGAAAATTGGAGAGGAGTACAAACTATTATCAGAAACTGATCTACCATGTGACCCTGAACGTTTAATCAATAAAATAGACAATTTAGAGAAAAATATTCAGCTCATAAAAGAGAAACTACAGAATGAATTAGATACCATAGAAGATTTCTGGAAAAGCTTCATCCAGCGGTGTGTAAGTAAATTGACCAATATATCAGAACTTTTGAGCATCTTAGGACAGCATATAAAGGAATGTGAACAATTGATCTCTTTAATCGAATCAAGTAAGGAAAAAATAGCTATTGAGAAAATAGAAGAATCCAATCTGAAGATAAGCGAAGTTAACCAGATATTGGAAATAGTCGAAGAAGAATTCTACGACCGCATAAAGAATGTATTAAGTAAAGATGAAGTCCTTGTGTTAGAATTCATTGTAAGCCAAAAAAGAAAACAAAAATGGGTTCCAGTCAAAGAGATTGTTGAGAATATTGCTGGAAAAACTCAAAATGATGTAAAAGAAGTATTAAGAAAGCTAGTGGAAAAGGGAATACTCCAAGAAGGGTACACGTTAATCTTTTAACTAAAAAGCATATAATTAAAGAAAAATGAATCGAAACAAGATTTATAACACTATATCTTGCAAAAAAGCCTTGGCCGGCGTAAATGTAAAAAAGTCTTTATGCTTCTATAACCCTCGGGAAGTGTATAATGCTCTGCTTTATAATAAGGAAATTAGAAAGTGGTTAAATTTCATTTCAAATCATTACATTCCTCCAAAGAAAGAAATTCTGCTTATATATCCTTGTTCTAACGAAAAACCGTATCACCTCTCAAGATCGTACAAAATCTTATTTAAAACGTTAAACCGTTTAGGAGAAAAAAGAAATAAAGTTCATCTAATGACTATATCTGAACCATTTGGCCTAGTTCCAGAAGAATTTTATGGGAATAAAACACCGTGGCATGACTGGAAGAATGATTGGTATGATTGTCCTGGCCTATTCGAATGGTGGTGTAATAAATATTTCCAACCCTACGAAAGGGAATATGTGGAAAAAAGTATAGAAATTCTATCAGAATATGTTGCAGAATTCTTCAAGAAAATCAAAAAACAAAAGTGCTACTCTAAGATTGTAGCCTTTGTTAGAACTTTTTCTTCGAATTTGCAGATAAAGCATGACCATACTCATAGGAGGATTTTGGAAAGAGCGGCTCAAATTGCTAACATAAAAATGGACTTACTTCCTGACAAAAAGCTTGTCGCAGAAATTGTTCGCAAAAGAGGAAGACTAGCTTGGGATATGTATGGAGCGGCTCATCCTATTGCACAAGACTACTTGTTAAATTATTTGAAGAAAAACTTAGGAGGAATAAAATGGTACGAAAAATTGAAACGCCATTTCTTTGGTTTAGTCAGTTAATAAGAGGTAGGCCGAAGCCGTGGGATTACTTCAAAATAAGCGGCCTAATGGTCAACGCTTATGAAATTCTCAAAAAGAAGAAGGTCGGAGAGAATATTCAGAAAATAGGAGTTCACAGATTCTTAAATTTTAATGGCCCAATTATCATGGACTCTGGCGGTTTTCTTTTTATGAAAGAAAATAGAATATCAATTCATCCTGACGAGATTTTGGACCTATATGAGAAAAGTAAGCCTAACTTTGGGGTAGTTTTGGATTACCCTCTTAATCCAAGATTAGCTCCGGATGAAATAAGGAAAAGACAGAAGATCACTTTAAAAAATACTAAGTACATGGTGAAAAAATACACTGGCCAAAATCCGGAACTTATTCCGGTCATTCATGGACATACAATAGAATCGGTAAGATGGTATCTAAACGAATTGAAGAAGATTGATGATTTTAATATCTATGGAATAGGTAGCGTTGTTCCATCAGTATTTACTTCAAAAGGAGCCGGAGGCATATATAATGTAATAGAAATAGTAACGTTCGTTAAAAGCCAACTCCCCGATAACAAAATAATTCACGTATTTGGTGTTGGAAGCACATTAACTATGCACTTAATGTTCTATGCGGGAGCTAATTCAGTAGATAGCACGGGATGGAGAACAAAAGCGGCGTTTGGCGCAATACAACTCCCTGGGATTGGGGACAGGTATATTACGCCAAACAAAAAGCATAAAAAATATCCAAATCTCTCCAAAGAAGAAAAGAAGGTTTTGGAAAATTGTAAATGCCCGGTATGTAGAAAGTTATCATTGAAAGAGCTTATTAAAAGCTTTGAGTACCGCGCCGTCCATAACTCATGGGTCTTCCAAGAAGAATTGAATACTGCAAGAAAGCTCTTGAAGGAAAGCGAAAAAGAGTATGAAAAATATGTAGAAGGAATAATAAAGCCAACCAGATTTTATAGAGCTTTTAAATTCGCAAAGGAAATCAAAGCAAAATATTCCATTAATTAACCAATAATGAATGGAAGACAAGATAAATTCTAGCCTTTTTGATGCTTATCAGATCTATTTTCGTTGTTTTTGTCCCTATACGGCGTAAGACTCTTTGTTACCCTTCGATAAACCCTCCTATCCTTTGCTTTATCCAAATCAAACTCAATAACGACCTTTACCATGAATAAATTAGTTCAATCCTGATTTTATATTATTTCCAATGATGTGCCAATCGTGCCGCCAAGACTTTCTTGTGCAATCTTACTAAATTACACAACTTATTTAAAATCTAATCGCTCTAAACACACATTAAGGTGAGAGCTATAATTGACTGTGGGTTAATATGACGGAAACAGTTAAAGAAAAACCTAGGAAAAAGGAAAGACTTAATGATTTAGATGGAAAAACATGGGAAAAATATTCTATAAGTGTATGGGACATCGTCAAAAGTCCCGAAGAGAATAAGTTGAAGCACCCCGCTATGTTTCCGGTTGAACTGTGCAAAAGACTTATTCAGATTTATACGAAAAAAGGCGACGTCGTTCTCGATCCTTTCATGGGCAGCGGAAGCACTATTGTTGCTGCCAGGGATTTGGAACGCAAAGGAATAGGCTTAGACATCAACACAGATTTTGTTAAACTCGCGAAAAAGAGATTATCGCAACAAAAGCTAATTGAATTGGATGTGGAAGATGCCGAGTTGTATTGTGAAGATGCAATAAACTTGCTTAAGATAGTGAAACCTAATTCGGTAGATTTGGTTATTACTTCCCCTCCCTATTGGAATATAATGAGAAGAAAAAGGACTGCAGATTATAAGAAGCCAAGACCTTACTCAGCCCTGCCAAGAGATCTAGGAAACATTGCTGATTATGATACCTTTATGAGAGAATTGAAGCTAATATTTGAGAAAGTCCACACGGCCCTGAAGCCTGGTAAAAGATGCATAGTAATTGTTATGGATATTAGGCAGGGCTCTGAGTTCTTTCCATTTCATATGAGCATTTGTAAAATGATGGAGGAAATTGGGTTCATTCTTGAGGATATAATAATATGGGATAGAAGAAAGGAGTACAGCAACTTACGTCCTTTGGGGTATCCCTACGTTTTTATCGTTAATAAGGTTCATGAATACATACTGATTTTTAGAAAAAATGAACGCCAAGAGGATCTTGACTTTGAAGAAAAAGCAAATTGATTATTTGGACCCAGATGTAGCGTACTTTCTAGGTTTAATTACCGCAAGAGGCCAGATCTCAGAAGTCGGAGGGGTTAAACGCATAGTCATCGAATTTCCATTCAGAAACTTAGAAGTAGAAGGAGTAAAGAAAAGGATCTGCCAAAGAGATCAAATTCTACTAAGCCTCAGAAAAGTAATTTCTAGAGTCAATGAACTTGCAGATGTGAATACTCGAGAAGAAGAAAGAGAACATGCGATTTACTTGATTTTAGAAACTATGAAAAATAGTCTATTTTGGAGAAATATCAATATGCTCATGAATTATAAGACTTCGTATTATGAATTCGAAATTCCACAACAGATATTTGAGGCCGATGAAGCCACAAAGAAAGAATTTTTGAGAGGCTTTGCGGATGTTGCCGGATCTGCAAGGTTTTCGAATAGAAATAGGTGGGGAAGATGTAGAATTTACTTAGACGTATTGAATGCGAACTGGCATTTGCCGGTTCAAATTTGCCATTTATTGCAAGATCACTTAAAAATTCCTGTGGATACGATTGCCTGGGGGCACCCAAATATTCGCGATCCTAATCTAAGGGAATACAAAAAAGGACGGAAGGATGCTTGGGCCAGAGAACATCAGATCAAAGTATTTGCTGAGCATTTCGAGAAAATAGGTTTTTACATGTCTCATAAACAAGAAATATTAAAAGAACTTGCTAATTACAACAGAAAGAAAGGATTTAAGAGAATAGCTTTTTGTAACCCGCCGAAGCGCCTCACGCGGAAAACCAAACCAAAGCATCCATCTGAAAAATCTCGGAAGTTACCCCCAGAGCTCAGAGGGAAACATTACAATTCCTATTGGCAAATTTGTGCTGATTTGGGATGTTGGAGATATGCCGAATTTATGAAAAAACAGAAGAAACTGGAAACTTGATGGGTGATGCTTGTTGTACAAAAAGGAAAAAGAAATGTATGAGGATGTCTGCGAATGGTTAAAAAATACACTTAACAACAAATTTAAGAAAGCGGAGAGAATAACCGTTGCTGATACATCAGAAAAAGTTTTGTCGAAATGGTTAATCGAAATGGGATTCCATAAGTTTTTCCCAGATTACCAGACTTACGAAATTCAAGTTGACGTAACTGGTGTAATTTTGGAAAAAGATCAAGCCAATTTAGCCTTCGTTGAATGTAAGCTAGATAAAATGAATTTAAGGGATCTTTCTCAATTAATTGGTTATAGTAAAGTCGCACGCCCCGCGATATCCATACTACTTTCACCGAAGGGGCTTTCAGATTCAATGAACTTGCTATTTAACGTCTTCAGGAGAAATGACATCCTCTTTTACTCGCCGAAAAGATTTATTCTTATTGCAAGGTGGGATGAAACGAGAAAGGAAATAGATATGTCCTCATTAATCCCGAAAGGAAGCAGCCACATTTTAATATGACGATATGTGAGAAGCCCTACAGTTTGGCTTGAACCTTCCTTACTCTTCCTTTTTGTTCCGTTATCTCCACCAATCCTAATTCAACGAGTTTTGTAAGATACTTTCTTATAGTTCTCGGCGCTATAGGCTTAATTCCAAGCTTTCTGGCTTTTTCCTCATATTTTCTATAGATTTCTGAGCTTTCAATTCCAGGATTTTCTTCAATTATCTGATAGAGTATATTCTGATCTCTGTTTAACTTCGAGAGTAAATAAGATTGTCTTTGCTTTTTGAACGATTCCCATGCTTTTTCAACATCTTTTTCGCTAATTTTTCTCCTTCCTTCTAGCTCAGCACTTTCTGCTGATTTCCTCAGCATTTGAATTGCTATTCTAGCATCTCCCTCAGCTAGCTCCGCAATTTTCTCTATGAGCTCTAGATTAATTGCTCCTTTAACTAATCCAATCTCCGCTCTTGGCTTAAGAATTTCAACTATATCCTTCACTTTATATCTAGGAAAGTATAGATGCTCGAAAACAAATCTCGACCTAACTCTTTTGTCTAAGGAAGAGATCCATAGATTTGTGTTTGAAATTGCAAAAATCCCAGTCTTGCCTATATCTGAGAAACAATAAAGTGTGCTTTTTTCATCTAGCATGTCAATCTCGTCCAATATCAAAATGAAAGAATTTTCTCCAACCTTCTTTTTAATAATGTCAATTATGACCTTCGTATTTATTCTTGGGGACGGAAAGCCTCCAATCTGCATAACGATATTACAGAGGACATTGTAAATCGATTTTTGCTCCCAGCAATTTACGTAGGCTATTGGCTTACCGCAACTCTGCCTGAACTCTTCCATAGCGTATTTAACCAAGCATGTTTTGCCAGTTCCTGGAGGGCCGTAAACGAGGAGATTTTCAGGCCATCTATTCTTGAAAGCAGGAAGCATAGCTTTCTTAATTCTCTCAAGCTGCCCCTCTCTACTAGGAAGCTTAGGAGGAACGTAGTCCTCCTCGAAAACATACGGATTCTTAATCAGAGTTATATAACTAGCCCTAAACATAAATTGCTTGGAGATATAAGTATTTTTAAAGATTTTGAAAGTGGCTTGCCGATTGTTCCAAAAAATTTAAAAAAATAAAAGTTCTTGGCGGTAAAAATGGAGATAGAAAAGAGCGATTTAGAATGTTTCTTAAAATTGTATGAAAAGAAGTGCGAGGAAATAGCACGAGAATTCGATAGATCTCAGAAATCTAGGGGACAATGTTTTGATGAATTAGATGATCTGGCCAACGCCATTTTAAGTTCTTTGGAACATATACCGATCGAATTTAAATCCTATCTTAGTGAAAAATTTGACATGATTGAAAGAAAGCTTGCCGGACATTATAGGCTATTCAGATATTCTTTAATAGAAAGAAGATTCAAAACATTTAGGCGAGGCTTTTAATGAGAATTTAACGAAAGCTTCTAGATCAACTGCCTCGAAAAATGGCTTACGCAAATATTGTTTCAAATATCTTGCTCTTGGATCTAAAACGTGTACTTTTAGTATGGAATTTAGTGAAGACCTATTTACTACAACCTCTTTAGCTAATGTTAGTATAAAATTTTTCATCCAAACAGATGCAACATTATCTGGTGCAGCAGGATTTCGCAATAAGATTAAATGTGTAGGATCATCATTTTTGACAAAGGAAAGATATATTGAGCTAGAATATAAACCAGTTAAACTGACTATGTACCTGTAATACTTCATCACGGACGAAACAATCTGGCAAAAATCTCGAGATATAGAGCGATTTCTCATCAAATCGATAAATCCACGCCTTCCTTTCGCAGGCCCTAGTATGAATCGCGGCTCATAGAATATTTTCGTCAAAATATCTCTTTCTTTCAATGACAGTTTATTCCAATCATGTTCTACCGTCAGAAGATTTGTGAGAGATGCTAGATGAGAAGTTAGCTCATATGAAGCTCGCGCATATAGCTTAAAATTTGTAGAAAATTCTTTTTCCGCTTTCGTAAATCTTTTAATGAAAGACCATTCACTTAAGGGCTTCTTCTTGTCTAACTGCTCTAAGTGTTCTATTAAAATCTTAAAACGCTCGGAAGGTACCAGAAAAGGAGGGACTGTATTCCCTTCTATTAATTCAATCGCTGATAGCTGGACGGGTATATCGAGCGCCAAAGAAGCCACGGCTTCTGGAAAACCATTTGATCGTGAAAGTTCTCTGAGACGCTTAAGTTGTTCATACACTTTTTTCGTCTCGTTGTCCATCAAGAGAGTCTCAAGTACCTTTCTCATCACTTCTGCAAAAGACTCGAACGTCCTCTTAGTACATCCATCCGTACGTTCGAACCGCGACAATCTCGTCTTTTCCATATTTGCGTCCTGAGAAGTTTCTAAGATGCTCTCTACCTGCTCTGGAGGTGGGGGCTCTTCACGTAAATAAACATATAATGCCTCTAAAATTGGCCTTGACGCCCGAAAAAGGATGTTTGCGGCTTCATCTTTCATTTTTACTTTGTCGATGCAATCTTGTCTGTTCCGGAGAACATCGCTTATGCCCATCATATTAAGGTAACAAAGAGTGAAAGCGAAACCTGATTCCTTAGAAATAATGTGCGACCATTCATGATCATTAATTATACGATAAATTGCTATCGCTTCTGTTGGACTCCTGCAATCACGGAGGATATTATTTAAATAAACGACTGGTGCATTCACTTCTGCTAACCAAGAAGCGTAAGCTTCGTGGATTCCACCGCTTAAATAGAGCTGCCTTGGAAATATTTTGGCAATTCTGCTTTGCATTACCCGATCCGACCGGATTGCTTTTTCATTAATGAATCCTTAATCGCTTTAAATCGAGGTATAGTGAATCCTCTTTCAGGAAAAATTCCAAAAGCTATTTCTTTTATTTTCTTTTTTGCATCAAGGTTTCGTTGGAGTTCCTTAAAGCGCGAATAGGCATCCTGATCTATAGATTTTATTTCTTCTTCAATGCATCTGTAGAGTTCATGCTCAGAAATATATTTCACGCGCTGACCCGTAACAACATCTTTATTTCCTACCGCCGATTCTCGGATACATAGAGCACCTAATTCAACACCTGCCCTATCTAATGCCTTACATAATATATGAATCTGTTTAGGCGGATCTACTCCTATTGAAGAAAATTCGATAATTATCTTTTTGGCGTATTCTGGTAGAGGAATTTCCTGATTTTTCCCTCTAATTACTATCCCTTTCCATTCTCGTTTTACTACATTCAAATAACGACTAATATATTTCATTGCATAGAACCTTTCCTTGTCTGTTAATTCTATCTTTCCTAAAAGCCAATCTGCCACCTCGGGATCTTTAATGGAAATGTATAACTTATTGTCCCGTTTTGACTTCCGAGTAAAGAGGACTTCGATCTTATCCATATTTCTAATGAACTGATAAAGCCACCCAATGCTTACGTCTAGTTTATACTCATTCTTGAGCAGTTTATGAAGCTCTGACAAGGAAAGCCATCCATATCTATATAAGGCTTCCAGACAACAAATTTTTGGTTTCATCATTCTTTTATGACCAATTGATAATGTCTTAAGAACTATCATACGTCTCTCAACAGAGAGCATAATTGCCCCAAATAAAAATTGTATTTCATGATTTCTAAAAGGTTTTTTCATAATTCGTGAAACGGAAAAATACTTTGAAATTAAGACAGGTTCTCAGTAATTCTTGGGAAAGATTATGAACAGCGAAATCTATCCAGTAAATAAGGAGGCTCTGCTTCGAGAGATAAGGGGCAAGAAGGTCTATGTCAACCCGTTTCGAGGAACAGTATCTTCAAGGCCATCGAGTGGTTCAATTGGAGTTCCGAAAACTCGGTGGTGGGGCGGAGACTCTGCCCCAAATTTCCCCTCTTCTTTTTCTTTGGTAGGTTTTGAAGAAATTATTGCTAATGAGATTATTGAGATGTCAATTTACTTTCCAGATTTCGACCTTTATCGAGATGAGGAAGGCGATATTTTTTGGCTTGGAAAGGTGGATGGTATTGGAGAAGTCAAAATCACTTATCCTAAGACTTATCCTGCGCAGAAGTTTTTGATAGAAGCATTAGATCTTGAAGAGTCTTTTAATGAGGAGCTTAGGCGGACTGTTTGGAGCTATGACGATATTACTCCTGCTGGCGCCTTGATTGTTTTGATGCGTCTCTTCCTGCTTAGAAGATTTTCCGGAAGTGGTATTCATGCAATGGTATGAGCTTGATCCTGAAAGGCTTGAGATAGAGATCAGGCTAATGGAACGGGAGGGCGTTAATTTTCAGCTTTGTCGAGACGAGAACTATAACTTGCTTTGGAGAGGGCCTATTCGAGTACGTGGACACCTACATAGGGATGTTAGACTGGTATATCCTGAGACTTTCCCCTACGAGCCGATAGAGCTTTACATTCTCGAGCCAAAACTACCACCCTTCGAACATGTCGCAATAAATGGAAGGGTTTGCTACTGTAGAAGAGAGGAATGGAACCCAGACTGGACAGCCTTAGCGGTTTATTTGACGGCAATAAGATTTCTCGACGAATATTACAGCGGTAAAATGTTCAAGCGCAGAAAGCAGTTAAGCGCTCCAAATTTTGCGGATCAAGAAAGCTTGTTTAGAAGAATTTTGGAGGTGTTAAGAGGATGATAGAGAAGTTGATAATAAATAGAGGGGCAATTGAGAGATTTGAAAAAGACAAGAGAATATGGCTCTCTAAAGGTTTGGAGGATGGGAAATACATTTTTGGGAAGATTTATTCGAATGGGGTTGCAGAGGTTACGCATATTCTGAGTACTCCGAATGCTGAGAGATCTCCCATATGTTTTTCAGGCGATAACGAATACGCTACCGAGATTCTAAATAAGCTCAGAAAGAATAATCCTGACATAACCATCATTGGAGAATATCACTTACATCCATGGCATGGCGATGCAAGCCTAAGCTATCAGGATGTCTCACAGCTCCTTAAGGTAAAGCAAGAAATCCCTTGGTACATAGCAATTTTAGCTACGGCAGATGATTTCAAGATTTTTGATATAGATCCAAAAAACGAATCGAGGGTTAGAGAAGTCGATTATCAGGTTGTGGATACTAAGCATTTTGGAAGGGGAATTCTACTCGATAGAATTAAAGAAGTTGTCAAAAGTGAAGAGCTGATCGATAAATCCGTTCTTATTATAGGCTTAGGCTCCGGCGGATCTGTAATAGCCAAATATCTGGCATGCACAGGTGTTGGAAGATTAATTTTGATTGACAACGATCGGCTAGAAGTTGCGAATGTAATAAGACATGAAGGAACAATTGACGATGTTGGTAAGAGAAAGACTGAAATATGCAGAAAAATAGTGGAGTCGCATAATCCATACATTGTTGTTAAAACATATGATTTTGATATAACCAAGAAAATTGAGCAAATTAAGGAAATAATTGCTAAAGTTGATTTGATCATTGATTCAAGCGGAAATCCAACCGTAAACGGCATTGTCAATAAGCTCTCATTAGAACTGAATAAGGAGGCAATTTATGGAGGGGTATTCGAGAGGGCTCTAGGAGCTTACATCTTGGCAGTCAAGCCAAACGAAACAGCATGCCTCAACTGCTTGTTCGGCCTTGCATCGCAATATCAAAATATAGAGGAAGAGAAAAGGGAGGAATTGCCATGTCCAGGAGTCGCGGAGGAGGAATTACATAGGCAACAAGGAGTATGGATTGACGTTTCATTCCCAGCACTTATCCTGAGTAAAATGGCTTTGGCAATGCTTCAAGGCGAGGATCTCAACTATAATTTAATTCTTTACGACAGCTCTTTAGAAATACGGAAAATAAGGTTAGAAAGAAGGGAAGATTGCTCTGTTTGTAATAGGGAAAGCTGGGCGAGAAGCTTAATGCAACCTTCGACGAAAGAGAAGTTCTATTCCTTCTTTAGGAGGCTGAAATTTTGGAAGAGATAAAAAGGTTGCTAAAGCAATTTCTAAGTAATTTAGAAGATCTTGAGAAAAGGGTTTCTTCTCTTGAAGCTAACAACAGTAGAGAGAAAGTTGTTTTTGAAGAGGCACATCTACCAGAAGAAAAGGGGTTACTTGGAAGAAAAACTTTAATATCGAGTGTATCGGGTGAAGTAAGAAAGGTTTTTAGGCACCCAGTTTGCGACAATTGTGGGCGTTCTCTAAATGAAAACTTCATTGTTTGCCTAAGGTGTCGTAGAAAGATTTGTGAAGAATGCGCAGTTAAATACGAGGGAAAAACCTACTGTCCAAGCTGTATTCGAGAGCTTATACCATTAGATAAAAAAGATGTTAAGGTGCTTATGCTCCTCTCTAACAGAATTTGTGGCATTTCTTGGATTACATATTTTGCTGGGATTGGAAAAGAAGACATAATTAATTCCTTAACTAAGTTGAAAGCTTACAATTTAATCAGCAAAACTGGACTTTCGGTCCTTTCAAGGATAATAGTGAATGATAATGGTCTCTCAGTTCTATCCGCATACCTCCAAATTTACAGAGATGATTTAGACCTCGTTGATTTGCGCAGAAGGATCAACATTTTTAGAGTGAATAGGATTTGGTGAGGAGAGAAACTGTTGAGCAAATAATCTCGTCGGTTTTTGCTCTAGGATTCGGAATTTTCACTTTAGGCCTTGTATCCTTTGTTTGGAAAGCTTTTAGAGAAAATAACGCTCCAATAGAGGCATATCTGATCTTCTTAGGCCTTTACCTCACAATAATTGCACTTGTCGGAGCTAAACTTCTGTCGCGAATGCTGGAGGTTTAATAATGATGTTGGATGATTTTTATTACTTACGACAGGTCAAGGACGCATCAGATAAATTAGCTCACAAAGTTGATGTGAACATCATTCAAAGTCTCGTCAACGCCTACCTTTTGAGCGATAGCTACGAAGAGAAACAAGAGATATTAAATGATTTGAATTCACTACTAGGCCTTCATGCTTCAAAACTGATATTTTTAGAAAAGCCTCTTCTAGCATGTCCTCCACCAATAGTTTCGAAAGGAAGAATCAAAATTGGTAAAGCAGTTCATGACGGTCAAGAACTTTATGATTTCAAGGTTGAAGATCATGAACTTAACGCTCATATGTTAATCACAGCGAGAAGTGGTCATGGCAAAACAACCTTGCTAATTCAAATTCTTAAAGAACTCCTTCGTGAGAAAATACCTTTCATAGTTTTCGATTTTAAAAAGGACTTCCGCCATTTAGTAAGGCATTTCTCACAACTCCTAGTTATTGGCCGTAGAGATTTGAAGATAAATTTGTTTGATCCGCCACCAAATGTTAAATTTGATTCTTGGAAGCAGATTGTGGTTAATGTTTTTTCAACATTAACAGGGTTATGGCATGGCTCTGCCAGCTATTTGCTTGAGGCAATCGACAAGGTATACGAGCAGAAACATGGAATTCCAAAGATAAGCGAAGTCTATAGGATAATTTGTGAAGCGAGCGAGAATTCCAGGAAGATGATGGATTACGCATCGGCTGTGCAGGTTCGCTTATACTCATTGATAAGTAAGCTTGGCCCCACAATAGACAACGAAAAGACGACGATAGACGTAGAAAAGCTCTTAAAAATGCCTGTAGTGATAGAGCTTCACGACTTAGGAAGGGATGAGCAGAATTTACTTGTTCTATGGTTTTTCTTCTGGATTTATGCATACAGACGGGAGAATAACATTAGAGATGAGCTCGCTCATGTCATGATCATAGACGAAGCGAAGCGAATCTTTACCTCTAGTGAAGCCTACAGCCAAACCACTGCCGAATTTTCTGGAATACCGCCCGCAGAATTGATCTTAGACGAAATTAGGACGTACTCTGAGGCAATTATCATGGCGGACCAAGAACCATCCAAGCTAGCAAATGCAGTAAAAGCCAATAGCTTTGTTAAAGTCTGCGGGTTCCTAGGCAACGGCAAAGATATTGATGATATGGCTCAGGCAATGAACCTGAGCGAAGAGGAAAAAGAAGTCCTTAGCCATTTGGAGCGTGGAGAATGGCTAGTGAAGCTTGCGGGAAGATATACGAGGCCTTTCTTGATTAAGACTGAAGATTTTCCAATAAAGAGGAATGTAAGCGATGAAGAGCTTGCAGAATTGATGAGGCCGAAGCTAGCTATGCTATATAAGAAATCTTCTCGGGATCATCGTTGCTTGAAAACTCTTCCAGAAATTTCTTCGGATTCTTGGAAGCTTTTGCTTAACATAAGCGCTAATCCATTCCATGGATTTGTTGAAAGGGCGAGAAGTTTAGGATTTTCAGCGAAGAGGCTGGAGAAAGCCAAAAGTGAGCTTCTATCAAAGGGCTTAATCAGAGAAGTTAGGATTTCCCTCACTGGAAGGAGACCTAAACTCTTCCTAACGCTTACTGAAAAATCAATTCAGATTCTTAAGCTGAAAGGCATAAGCACGAAACTTTGGGAATATATAGGAAACGTTGGCTTCGAGCATGTTCTCTATCAAGTGCTAATACGCTACTTTATGCGAAAACTTGGCTTTAACGCTAAATTGGAAGCGAAAGTTAGAAGTAGAAGGGTGGATGTTCTAGCCTCTAATGAACAGAAGAAAATAGCTTTCGAGATTGAGCTAAATCCAAACGTAAGCCTTAGGAAAAGGCTAAGCATCCTAGATGACCTTGATGCGCTTTATATTGTTACGAAGAAGGAATACTATTCTATACTTAAGAGAAAGATTGGCAATGCTCCAAGCAAAGTGAAAGTTTATTCGATAGATAGACTGCTTGAAAGGCTACGCAATTTATCTAGGGAAGATTTGGGAACAAATCCCTTTCAAGGAAATAAATTGAAATTAATGCCTTTTTCAAGAAATAAAATTAATTCCCAAAGATTTTGGCTAAAGGAGAGTGAAAAATTTGGGAAGAATCAGAGATAACTACTCAAGGCTGGTCGATAGGATATTTCAGAATAAAAGGAAAAAGAGAAAGAAGCGTAAAGAGGAAATTCCTATTCCTAGAGGCCCTCCACCAAGACGTGAGAAGGCTGAGCTTGGAGAGGAAAGTGAAGCTCCAGAAGAACCAAGCGAGGCTGAACCAAGTGAGAGCGAGGAAGAAAGGGAACAGTCATGAGAAAGGCTGAGAAAAATGAGCCTAGAGTTCGAATAAATCTGGTTTTGAGAGGAGAGCCTGCAGAATGGCTAATCTCGTGGAGGAAAAGAGGACTAGTATCTTCATATACAGATGCTGTGATTCAGGCGTTAAGGGCATTACATGAAAAAATTGTGGAGCAAGATTTGAAAGCCCTTCAACTGAGGAATCTCAATAGAATAAATGATGATTATTATTAAATTTGTTTGCAATTACAATTCTCCAAGCTTGGATTTTCACAACACTTAATCCAACCATTTTCAATAGCATCTGGATTACAGAGCTCTCCTGTAGTTAGATGAAAGCTGCAATTTACCTTGAGTTTTTCTGGGAATTCGTGGGAGAACTTACTTTCGGATTCTGAACAATTTGTACCGACTCTTTGAACAAAGCATTTGTCTCTCGTTTCGCAGTCTTCAGGCATGTATACTTGGATGCTGCTCTTACACCAGTCTGAATCTTTTAGATTAAACAACGAACTACGGCTATAAGTGAAATTAAGCGCTTTACAGAAGCTGGGACACTTCTTAAACTGGAAGCACTCAAGTGGGTGCGACTCACATATTGAGGGTAACATAAGCTTCCTCCCTATAACATACAACAAGCACAACACTAATATCACACAGACGAAAAAGTAAAGCAGCATTTTCATGAAATTATGCATACTAGTCAGAAATGAGTTTATTTTAAATAAGTTTCTGTTTTAACGTGCTTTATCTTGACTATTCCCTTTCCTACAAAGGGCGTGCCATCCTCAAGCCTTCCAGTTATTATCAAAGTAATACTAGTATCCGTTGTGCCGCTTGAGATTACATACTCAATAAGAAGTGACCTGTCAAATTTAACCATAAGTTCCACAACGCCGTCGCCGTCATAATCTTCTACTTCTGTAACCTCAAGTTCTGCTGAGATGGAGAGGTTTAGCATTACCGAAGAAACATCAATATCTGTTGGATTATATCCATCTGGTAGTTCAATGTAAGTCGTTATATACTTGCCCTTACTCCTTAAATTCAGAGTATCTGGATCTATATCTATCTGGGCAGGAATTCCAAGGATTGTCTCTTCATATAGACTGATAGATGTATTAAGAAGTTGTGACGTATACTTTGTACCGTTTTCATCATAATAAACGATCTGCCACGTCACAGTTACATTGCTAGGCAGACTAATGTTTAGGCTTTCCATGAACTCTCTCGCTGGTGTCGGATCTAAAGTGAAATAAACATGTATGTCGGAGGGGACGGAAATCCACTCTGGCCCACAAGAAAGTAAGTTACCACTCGCCCTAGCTCCCTCAATTTGGATTTCGTACTCCCCGGATGTATAGTTCATACCCACCATTCTACCGTCAAAGGAATATGCGTGAAGATCTATATCGAAATAAATGTCTCTATGTAAATTCTCAGGCAACTCTCCAAAAATTCTCAGAGGTAAGCCATATTGAACATTGATGATGCTTACCACGACGCGTCCAAGTCGTTCCTCAAGCGGTATTGGCTCTATACTTAGGTATACGCTTCCATCATTTTTTCTTATAGCCGAAAATCTGGCTCCGATAAAATCATCATAGTACCAATACGGTTCATAACCCTCTTGCACTGGCAACAAAGTTGGGATGTCATACCTATTATCCTGATGGGGAACAGCGTGTATTCTAGTCCTTAGTGTAGGAGGCCATATAGTCACCCCAAGGGGAGTTGCTCTATACATCATAATCCCATCAACTGATAACAGCTTGCGGTATACTCCAGATGTTGTCATTGGATCATCTGTTTCGTCCACACCGTCCGGATATTCTCTCCTCTCAAAAATGTAGTAAGCGACGGAAGGGTTACCATAGCATAGAACATCATCTTCGTATTTCAGATCCTGTTGAAGCTTGATCTCATACGTCCCACAATCCACGAATTTCTGAGTCAGCCATCCTGCTTGAATCTTGTTCCAACTCATAATAGAAGAGGGAGGATTCAGTTCTGTCCCATTGCCCATTAGGCACCAGTGACCTACCCATCCACCCGTAGTCCACGCAAATAGCTTATACAACAACTCATTTTCGTAGTAATCCCAGAACTTAAAAATAGCGTGCCCCAACTCATGTGCCATGACTCTAAAGCCATCCAGACAATCAAGTATAACTTTTTTGCCCGGAGCTGTAGGGGCATCAAAGTTATCTGGGAATGTAAAAGCCCGGACATAATGAGTTTGGATAACCAATATTGCATCGTAACAATTTTCATCAATACCCGTCAGTGCGATTGCATCATCCACTACGCTTTGCCAGAGCGCAGCATCGCTTTCATCTTCCCAGTAAGACGGAGGGTTACCATAATCCGCATATGATTTCTTTAGTTCCATCCATCTTGAAGTTATAAAGTAAGGAACTATAAAAACTGAGCCATAACTTTGCTCATAATAGTATTGAGTAACCTGTAATGCTCTTTCCTTTATAATGTCAACAGTTATTAGAATGTTGCAATATGTTGGATCTTGTTCACCTTTGTACTTCACAGTGATGTAAGCTGCCTTCTTCAATTCCTTCACTACGCACAAAGTTACTTCAGCCTTAGTTCCCTCAAATGAAAAAGAAAACTTGAACAACCCGATCTTATTGGCGTAGACCTCATATGAGAATAAGCCAGATGAATCTGACTTTACATACGTACATATTCCCATTAATGGATCAACTACATTTATTAGGACATCAGAAACTGGATTTCCATAGGTATCAGTTATTTTTCCCACCAAATAAAGGACATAGTATTGCCTAATTATGTACGTATTATCGAAAATATAACAATATTTTTCTGGCTTAACTTCGATTACATATTCTTTAGTGACTTTAAATATCTCTGACTGTTCTTTGTAATCTAGCAAGTTCACCAGTTTATTATCTTGTTTTCCTCCCCATACCGCTACTCTTGCATTATAGCTGCCTGCTGGAGCTTCTGAAGGCACAGTCCAGTAAAGTGTTACTGTTCTTTCTTCGTTTGGATTTAGAGTGACTGTTTCGTAGGGTGCATCCCACCATTTGCCATTTGGATCTTGAACGCTAAAGCCAACGTAGAATGTCCAGGCTTCTTGCCCTGTGTTCTTGAATATAACTTGAGCCGAAACCCTATCTCCTGCCTTAAACTCGCCTGTGGAGATAGAGTAAGATGTTATCTCAGCTCTGAGCATTATTATTTTCATGAACCCATGCGACTGGTATGGATATGGTACATCCACGCCTAACGTATCGACTTTTTCAACTGTTGTTGGAGCCTTATCTGTTGGAATGGCTGAGGGGGAGTTTTCAGCTAAATAATGGACTTCGACTTCATTTTCCCGAACAATAACTTCGGTTCTATCTAAGCTTAATCCAGGAAAGAGCGTCGAGAGAAGTTTGTCATTTATCGGCCCTTGATACCAGTAAGGAAGATCAGGCTCCCCCCTCCAAAGTCTAACAAGGGACGCCCAATCAACGAATACTGTTCCTGAAATTATGATGGCCCCTCCAGCCTCATGGAAATCCGATATGAGTTGGATCATCTCATCGGTAAAGACTGGAGTATCTGCCTGCATACATTGGTCAATAACTAGAACATCGTAAGCCCTCCTTCCTTGTGTATCGAATAGCTTGTTCAGATTGTCGATTAGCTCTCCATGAGAAATGTAGCCATTTTCTTGCCAATTAGAGATAGCAATTCTAGCCGTCCATAATTGATAAACCAAGAATGTCCAGTCGTTCGAAGCGCTTAGCCAATCATCGTAATTGTCCAGCATATCAGGTTCAAATATCGCTATGGATGGTTTTTCAGCTTCGGAAATCGCATGGATTATATCTAAAAGGAATAGCTCTAAGCTTTGAATTCTCGTTTCATTTGGCTCTAAAACATTGTAATAGTGCTCTAGGTTCTCGAAAATTGGAGCGCCAAACAATACCTTTCGAGAACTGTAAATTACAACCGGATAGGAGGGGTCTGTATCGCTAACTGCCCATACCTCATATTGCTTATATCTAATTGATCTTATGATATCTTCCACTGGTTGATACGGCTTTTCAGTCTGGGTTTCGTAGAAGTAGAAGTATAGAGTTCTTGAAGCTAGTTTTGCATTTTGAGAAAATGTTAGGTAGGAGCCAGGATGGTAAATTGAATAGGAGATTTCAGCAACTCCATAATTTATGTCAGTTATGTAGTCTGTAAGCGTTTCTTTTTCGCTAATTACTGCAAATCCCTGTCTATAGTTTTTGTCATAAACTGTAGTGTAAACATAATTGTCTAAAAACGGAGATAGATCTTCACTTTTCAAGATCTTAGTAAATCCTCCATGCTCAGGATAAGCACTCTCTTGGTTTGCTCCTGAATAGAAGTAGTAGTCATTAGCTTCGTCTCCTCCTGGCCTCATGTAAATGAAGAGTTGCTCACCAGTTGAGGCATCCCAAGACTCAGAGGTTGAGCCTATCCATACCTCATTGTTCTTAATGATATTTTCAATTTTTATCAGACCGCTTCCAGCATAAAAAGTCAAATAGAGACCTATTTCCTTGCTATCGCTCATTCCCAAAGTATTCGTTATCCTTAAATTGCCTTGCAAATAGATCCTAACATGGTCGCTTGTTTCTTCAATTATTCTTTGGTCGTTCCAGTTTGTTTTCCAAGAGCGAAATGCATAGTATGGATAACCTCCCGGCCCTGTTCCAGGCCCAACACCTACGTAAATTGCTAATCCAACGTTATAAATCGTCCATTCCCTTGGCTCAGTTCCAGTCTTGACAATTACATGAGTAAAAGTTGAAAGATCAATCTTGTAGAAGCTATTCTCAACCCACAATTTGCCTTCAGAATCATACCAAACGTTAAGGTCTGAGGATGCAAAGCCAATCTTAATCATGGAGAAGGATGAAACCATCATAATAGTTAACAACAAAATAACTGTAACTGAGCGAGGCAACTTCAACTGAAGTCACCAAGCTTAAATGTTTTCAGACGATGTGTATTTAAGATTTGCGAAACTTTCTTCTAGCAAATGTCTCTCTAGACTCAGAGTCACTCGGAATGTCACTCTTAACCTAAAATTTTCCTCTTCTCTTACTTTTTAAGTGATTGAAGGAATTTACAGTCATCCTATTAATAAATCTGGCAAGATTAGGGTTATGGTTAGTGTTTGGGATTTTGGAAGTAAGCATCCGCAGAAGGAACGTTGGTACTACAAGTGTAATGATCATCCAGCTAAAATGAGGCCAGCTTTGGCTAGAGCCATTTTGCAAGTTTATGGCGAATCTCCTGTTTTGGATCCTATGGCTGGAATTGGCACCACGCTTATTGAGGCTATGCTCCTAGGAATGGATGCAATCGGAGTAGAATTAGAAAAGAAGTTCGTTAGGCAAGCTAATGAAAATATAAGGCATGTTAGAAAGCTCTTCAAGGATAGAAAGTTAGGAAATGCTGTTTGCATTAAAGGAGATGCAAGGAATCTAAGCAAAGTTCTTGGAAGAAAGAAGGTGACATCAATAGCTTTTAGTCCGCCATATTTTGATGTCATTAAGCCTGGAAAGGAGAATCCTCATGAAGTTAATCCAAAGAAGCTTAGGAAATTGAGGAGGCTAAAGCCAGAAGAGTATCGAAAAATAAAGTTAAAGGCTGGCTATTCTTCAAATAAGGATAACATTGGAAACATTTCAAAATACGGCGACGAAGTTTTTGGAAGCATTGTGTTTTCTCCGCCTTATTGGAATGCCATTAGAAATAGGAAGGATTCTCCGAGCAGAAAGTACGCTAGGAAGAGATTGTTGATGTTACAAAAGGGATATGGCAAAAGCACGGATAATTTGGGTAATTTCGTGAAATACCACAGCTATCTTGGAGAGATGTTTAAAGTCTACAGCGAATGCTACAAGGTGCTTAAGCCTGGAAAATTCATGGTCGTAGTTGTTAAGGATATTAGGAGAAAAGGCCTTACAATTCCCTTAGCTGCGGACACAATAAAGCTATGTCAACGAGTTGGTTTCAAGTGTTATGAAATTATAATTAACAAGATGTACTTTCCGAGCTTTTGGATGGTTCACCACGCAATTAAGGCTCAAGAAAAAGGAGAGCCAAAAGCCTTGAAGACTCATGAGTATGTTTTGGTTTTTAGGAAGTAAGTTTTTCTAAAGAATAGAAAAATTTAAATAGATAACTATGATTGGGTAATTTAAGTTATATGAGTTAATTAAGTAATTTCAGGGGGTGCTTAAATGAGAAGAGGAAGGAAGAGCGAAATTGAATTACTAGAGGAGATCTCCAGTAAGCTGAGTGATATAATTTTACTGCTAAAGCTCTCTCAAAAGTCAGCTCTTGAGATGGCCAAGAGCAGGCTATTAGCTTCGGAGTTAAGAGCTAAGATTTACAACTTGTGTGATGGAAAGCACACAGTTTCTGAGATTTCCGAGGAAATAAATAAGCCCCAACCTCTTGTGAGCCGTTATCTCAAAGATTTAGAGGAAGGGGGATTAGTTAAGGCGGTTCGGAAGGGCAAGAGAATATACTATATCAAAATTACATAGTAGGTGAGGAAATTGATTGATAAACAGATATTTAGGCTACTACAGGAAAAAACTGGAAGAAAAAAGAGCAGGATTTATCAATTAATTAATGAAAGGAGAAAAATATACAACTTTACAATCTCCAGAGAAATCGCAGCTTATCTGCTTGCTGCAGACGTTGGAATCGATATAAGTAAATACCTTTCCACCGAAGAATTAGAAGAAATTAGAAGCATAGCCTCTCCGAGGATAATTGAGAGGATACCCTCAAAGAAAAAGGTAAGGAAACCTATTCCAGTCTATATCGAAAGTAAAGTACCAATCATCGACCCATTTCTTCCAAATAATTTAATCAAAGATGCACAGGAAATGGCAAGAATTTATCCGATGCTTTATCTCTTTGAGAATTCTGTGAGGAACTTCATAAAAATAATCCTTTCTTCCAAACATGGCCAGGATTGGTGGCAAAGCAGAGTCCCAAACAAAATCAAAAAGAAAGTTAAAAAACGAATAGAAGCAGAGGAAAAGAACAGATGGCATGGCAAAAGAGGGGCGCATGAGATCTTTTATACCGATATTGATGATTTATTTTCGATAATCTCTACAAACTGGGATGATTTTAAAGACTATCTGCCAAATTTAGAGTGGATAAAAGTTAGAATCAATGAAATTGAAATCTCAAGAAATGTTGTAGCACACCACAATCCGCTTAACCCTAATGATATTAAGAGAATTAAAATCTATTTTAATGATTGGGTTAAACAGCTAAAAGGAATCGAAGTTTTGAGGTGAAATGAAAATGGAAGACGCCTTAGATAAAATTATTGTACAAAAGTTGGATATAATTGCTAAGCTGCTGTACATGCAAACGAGAGGAAGAGTCGAGGAATTAAAAGCCAAGCTTCTCAAAACAGAGAAGCAAAAGAGAATATACAGCCTACTAGACGGTAAAAGATCGATCCAACAAATCGCCAGAGCTGCAAACTGCTCCGTTCGACTGGTCAAGGGATTATTACCTGAATGGGAAAAAACAGGATTCATCTTAGGTTTCGGTAAAGGAGCTTCCAAAAAATATTGTAACTTGGAAAATCTAGGGGTGTAAGAGATGGTAAGGAAGGAAGTCGACTTAAGAGACATACTGAAAGAGCTCCGAAGCCTTAAGGACACGATGCATTGCATCCTTAAGTGGATCAAGTATTCGAACTTTCAAGTACTCAGGAAGACAATTGAAAATTTTTCTGATAAGGAAAAGATGGCTTACGAATTGACGGACGGAGAACGAAGCAGACGAGATATCGCCAAGGAGTTAGGCATCTCAGACTCAACCATACAAGCTTGGTGGGACAAGTGGTTTAGATTAGGAATAGTTGAGCCCAGTGAAACAAGAAAGGGAAGACCTCGCCGTATGTTTTCTTTAGATGAGTTAGGAATCCAAGTTACAGTTCCAAAGAAAAAAAGAAAAAGGCAAGTCAAAAAGAAATGATTCAAAGATAACAGAAAAGTTCACTGAATATTGGTTAGATACCTTTCAAATTCGTAGATTTGTTTATTTTTCTCTAAAACCTTAGCTAAAATTTCTCCAGCCTTTTCTGGGCTAGCCCAAATTCTCTTAAGTATCTCACGAATCTCTTTTTCATCTTTGGCTGCTTTGCATATCCGTTGAACCGTAATGCTTGCTGGGCATCCTCTTTCCTTTAGCTTTTGATTAAAATCCGATGCTTTAAGAAGCTGGATGTTCATTCTAGCTGCGTATTGAGGCAGTCTCATGAATGTCTCATCTTTTAGTCTTATTTTCTCCTTTGGATTGAATGCTTTTCCAGCAAAGACTCCAATAACACCTTGCTTTACTCTTCTACCTTCTGGGGTATCAACTCCAAACTCCTTGCTCCATCTCAAAACTTCGAAGAAATCATCAATGTCTTCTTTTCTAATTAATCCATACTTGCATTCTAAAACGTAGATTGTTGGCTTGAGCAGAGGCCCTGGAGTTACTTCCCAAACTCTATCAACTTCGGCGTTCATCTTCCTTCCTCGAACAGGCTTGATCAGATGTATTGTGATTCTTCTTGGATCCATTTTGCTCCTATGCTGCTGAGTCCAGAACTTGGCTCCAACAGTAAAGTTGTCAATGAAGAACTCAACACAAGCCTCCCAATTGTGGCCAATCCTATTTGCTCTGCTTTTCACAACTCGAATGTACTGTTCTTTTCTTCGTATAGCCTTTCTAAGTTCCTCCTCAGCTATAGAGTCAAGGTAATAATATCTAAAGATGTTGAAGACCTTCGCTTCTTTTATGTCTGGATAAAGTTGCATTGCCCTCTCAATAGCCTGCTGAGCTTCATATTCGCTACAATTAAGCCTACTCCTAATGTATTCAAAATCTATGATGTCTTTGAGTTTCGAAGCCTCAATTAGTAAATCCCTAATTTGCCTAACCCTTCTAAGTATAGGCATAGATTCGCCTGTTTCGCTTAACTTTTTCTCAGTCCTCTCAATCGCTTCAGCTAGGGCTTTATCTCTTGGCTTTTGTTGATCAATCCAAGTTATTAAATAGCCATCTTTGAAAGGAGTTTGCCTACCATAGGCATTGTAACCCCTAACATAAACTAGACCCTTCTCTTCAAATCTCCTAACATTCGTCATCACATCCCTAGGCCGAACGCCTCTATGCTTAAGGGCTTCGACAATTTCCTTAGAATAAAAAGCTTGATCTTTATTCTCCTCAAGAAATTTCATGATAAGTTTCGCCTTGCTTTCAACCTTCTCCTTCCTCTTTTCAACCCTAACAAATCTTAAGCCCTCAATCTCTACAGCATCTCTATCCCCTGGATTCAGAATGTAGAGATAATATGATCTTAAGTGTAAGGAGGTTCCAGCCCTACCCCTGAAAACCCTATCTACCTCCCTTACTGGCCTCTCACTTCTCAAAACCCTACCCTTCAAGCAAAACCTACGCAAAGCACCTTCAACAACCCTTTTGCTCAAGCCGCTTTCCCTAACTATTTCCCTAAAGCTTCTAGGCTTACCATCACTAAGCAAAGCTAAGATAACCTTTGATGAAGTTGACCTCAAGCCCCCATTCCTCAGGAAAACCGAATAGCAACTCGTATATAAATTTCGTGTGTTTGAACCCTGAAGTAAATTAGAAATAAGGGCAAAAATTGATCTCAAATTATAGCCAATCTTTAGCCAAAAAAGGCATGAATTGCTCCCAGATCAGCATCTTTATATGGTGCGGGGGGTGGGATTCGAACCCACGAACGCCTACGCGACAAGGTCCTAAGCCTTGCTCCTTTGACCACTCGGACACCCCCGCTTAACAAGTTCTCACAAGATAAACTGAAAACATCAGATTAATAATTTTACGTCAGAAGGCTCCCACTTCAAAATCTTTAAAGCAGAAAACATTCACTTAAAACTAATGAAAGTATGCCTCGGTGGCCTAGCCTGGTTGGGCATCGCCTTGGTAAAATTTCCGAAGAGGCGGTGGTCGCGGGTTCAAATCCCGCCCGAGGCTTTAACAAAATCAAGCGAAAAACGTAGGGGGGGTAGGCTATTTTACGCTTTTTCTTCTCGTAAAATCTCATGGAAAACACAACGAACAACCATCAGAGGTAACTTATATATCCATAATAACTTAATCAAAATAGAGGGAAAATCCTTTTGCCCTTGGATGACGCTCTGATCTACGCGTTAATTACAGCAGTTGCGATTATCGCATGTGCAATAATCATCTACGCCATGAAAAAACGTGGGGGAAAAGAAGAAAAACCCCTAGAAAAAGAAGAAACAAAGCGGTTACCAGAGGGATTTCCGTTTAAAATAGTCAAAAGTATATCTCCAGAAGAAGCTGCAAAAGCGAAAAACGAACTCAGAATATTAGATTTAGAACGAGAAATCCTAAGCGACGCCATAAGAAA
>Ga0190286_1000076_pt1 | contig 53737 bp, 49 predicted proteins | sample 48691834_MG_FD_183241 | JGI IMG/M metagenome (GOLD analysis project Ga0190286, IMG submission 183241) | Hydrothermal vent microbial mat bacterial communities from Southern Trench, Guaymas Basin, Mexico - 4869-18-3-4_MG | ecosystem: Environmental > Aquatic > Marine > Hydrothermal vents >... | reverse complement strand
TGATGAGCATGGCTGTCAAAGCCCCGGATTTCTCGATCAGTGCTGAAAGAAGCTGTTTCACGTCACCGTTGCCGTCTTTGTTTTCCGAATTCATCCTTTGACTCCTTACTGATTGCCGGTCATATGCCGACCTCCAGTTCATCTGGGTTCCAATGTGTCCAGCCGTCAGTCTGATCTATGTTCCACGCCTTCTCTCAATTCGTCTCTCTTTCGCGCGGCCTCAATGAGCAGGAAGTCTCCCGGCTTGTCGATGGTAATCTTGTCAGGATCGGTCCAGGGAAGATTCACGAAATTCCCACCGTCGAAGCTGAGACATTTGTAAACCGCATCTTCTCCTTCCAAGTTACCGCACTTGGCGTGCGTCACATGTCCATTATCAATAAATATCAATCCCTGCCCTCCGTCCCTGGAGGAGACCTCTAACACCAGATGTCTTCCGGTCAACATCATGAGCTGCAAGTAGTCCAAAATGTCGATGTTGTCGATGCTTCCGGAGAAATCATCCGCTTCCTCCGTGGAGGCGAGTACCTGGGCCAGGAGCTCGGGCTCCACGGGTTTTTCCAGATAAAGAATAGCCCCTTTCCTGATGCTCAACTGCCGGATGGAAGGGCCGCCGAAAGCAGTCATGACCACAACCTTGACGCCGGGGCGATTCTCACGCAACCAATCCACCACTTCCAGACCATTAAGCCGCGGCATGCGAATGTCGGTTATCACCGTGTCGAAATGCCTTGATTCAAGCAGAGAAAGCGCCTCCGCGCCGTCCCCGCACGTGGTCACAGGAAAACCTATCCTGGCAAAGTACCTGCCAAGAGCCCAGATGACCTCAGGATCGTCATCCACCAGGAGAATTGGGTTCTTCCGAGTTTTCATTTTCTCGCAGCCTCTCTCTTGAGCGTTTCTGCCACGTCCTTCACCATAGCGCACAACCGATCCACGTATTCGTCAACGGTCCGTCGAGTCTCCGAAGGATTGTCCGCTACCGCGTCCAAGTCCGCTCCAAAGGCTCTGATTCCGATCAGTAATCCGGACAATCGGTTTTGAATTTGGTGAAAGTCGTGCTGGGAAACTCGTGATGCCGTCGCCTTGCGACGGTGCTCTCCGGCGGATTGTCCTTTCGCTGAATCGCCTAAATTAAGAGCCTGACTCACGAGATCACTGAGTGTTTGAATTTCGTACGGCTTGACAAGCAGTCCGAACAATTCCCCGGTGCAATCCTCGGAGGGAGGTTTTGCCGTGATCAGAATAGGAACGATACTGGGAAATCGCCGTCTCAGATCACGAACCAGTTCCAAACCATCGCCGTCAGGCAGTTTCAAATCCGCGATCAGCACAGAAGGCGCTTGATCATCCACTATAGCCTGGGCCTCTTCGCAAGAACCGGCAGTAACTATCTCAAGTTCCTCAAAATCAAGCCTGAGGTTGCAGGCCGTAAAGTAGGCCAATGCCGCGTTGTCATCCACGATGAGGACTGTGGTACCCAAATCTACTTCCTTTCCAATCTCAGCGACCTTGTTGTTGTCGCTAATGGGCTCGGGGCCTTCAAGTCCCTGAGACCTGATCCATGTTACGTTGTACATGAGAGAAGCAATATTCGTGCCATCTCTTGGCTCTGGGCTAGATTCCTGACTTAGCTTGGTATATCACTGAGTTATATTGTCCGAAAGAAGAGGAGGCGGATGAGGGGATTGGCTCCTCGCGTCAAGAATGTACGCAAAACAAGCGCGAGTTTTGGCCTGTGCAATAAATTCATGGGGTTAGCTGATTTTATGATGTACGAAAATCAAGTACTGGCAATGCCCACCGTGTGATTATCACGCATCCACCCCGAGGGCCTTCATGTGGTGAAAAAACGCGTTCCGGGACATGCCCAGTAGGCGAGCAGCAGTCTGCCGTTTCCCTTCAGATCGGCGCAAGGCTTCGACGATCAACGCGCGCTTGACCTCCTGGGTCACCTCATTGAGAGACCGTTTCTCGGGAAAACAAATGCTGTACGACCAATCCCCCGAGGTCTCTTTCAGGTCAGGCTCGGCAATGCTCATGGTCCCTTCCGGGGAGAGGATAAGCGCGCGTTCGATCACATTTCGAAGTTCTCTGACGTTTCCAGGCCAGGCGTAGCCGGCGAGTAATTTCATGGTTGTGGAATCAAGGGTCGGGGTAAAGGAAAGGTCCAGCTCCGCGACGAGTTGCGCTGTAATTTCGCGAACAAGATCAGGGATATCCTCAATCCTTTCTCTTAGTAATGGTACGCGAATGGACAGGACGTTCAGCCGATAGAACAGATCAGTTCTGAAGCGTCCGCTTGCCACTTCCTTTTCCAGATCCCTGTTGGTGGCCGCAATAAGCCTGGCGCTGATGGAAATACTTTTTTCGCCGCCCACGCGGGTGAATGTTCGCGAATCGAGAAAGGTTAGCAGCTTTGCCTGCACATTGGGTGAGAGTTCGCCTATTTCATTGAGCAGAAGCGTTCCTCGTTCCGCGAGCTCCAGCAGTCCACGTTTGCGCCCACGGGCTCCTGTGAAAGCCCCGGGCTCGTGTCCAAAAAGTTCCGACTCGGCTAACTGCGGACTCACTGCCGCGCAATTAACGGCAAAAAAGGGACCTTCTGCATACGCGGAATGATTGTGAATGAAGCGAGCCAGGTAGTCCTTCCCGGTTCCGCTCTCTCCAAGGAGAAGAACAACGCTGTCTCCTGACGCGGCCTTACGGGCCTTTTGCAGGGTGGAGCGCATGGCCTGTGAAAGGTAGTCATTGCCGTCAATTTTTGATGTGAATTTTGCCGACGGACGGGTGTGAGGAGGGCGGTCGGTTTTCCGAAGTAGCCGGACCTCCTCTTCTCTTATTCGCTCCCGCATGGCGTTTCGCAGGGAAACAAGGAGTTCGTCCAGATCGAACGGTTTGGTCAGATAGTTGCTCGCGCCAAGGCGAGTAGCCTCCACTGCGGATCGGATCGAACCGTAGGCGGTCATGATGATGTGACGTGCAGCCGGATGAATCTCCTGGATCTCTTTCATCAAGGCCATGCCATCGGTATCCGGCAGTCTGAGGTCCAGGAGCACCACATCAGGGAAGGAAACATCAACTGCGCGGCGTGCTTCGACCGCGTCACCGGCTCCGGTGACCTGGTATCCCTCAGCTCGCAACAGACGCTCGAGAGACCTGACAATCTGTGCATCGTCGTCAACTATGAGAACTGTTCCCGCCATCTACCCTCTCTTCGATGAGACCGGTCGAAATTCAAAAAAGGGAATGAGGCTGGAGGCCCGGAAAAAACCGCATTTTAGACAGGTGTCCGGCCAGAGCCCCGTTTCCGCATGGTAGGCCCTTCCTTTCACTTTCCAGCAGCAGTAACCTGTGCCCGCAGTCTTCACCTCACAGGCCTTGCAATTCACGTTCGGCGACCGGCATTCAAAGGCTCGATCTCCATGCCGGTCCCAGCAGGGGATTGGCTCAGGACTCGGGAGCAGAATCTCGAACTTCGTTCCCTGGTTGGGCCTTGAATCCACCGTGATCACCCCGCCTTGGGCATCCACAATTTCCTGAGACACGGTAAGTCCAAGGCCGCTGCCCAAAACCTTGGTGGTAACAAAGGGCCCGAAAATGCTGCCCGGGGATACCTCCTCAGGAAGGCCCGTTCCCTCGTCCTCAACGAAGATGTCAACAACTTTTCCAGAGAAGCCGGGGACAAGTTCATCTTTGCCGGCTTGGTCGAGTTCACGCCAGCCGATCCGGATTCGGTCCCCCTTTGAGGACGCGTCCAGGGCATTCTGGACCAGGTTGTTCAAGACGCGGCTCATGTCTTGTTCATCCACAATGACTACAGAGGAGGCAGGGAACGGAACGAGTTCCAATCCGATCCCTCGCCTGGTGGCGAGAAGGCCGCAAGAAGCCATGCACTTATTCAACAGATGTTCCACGTACACTGGTCCGGTGGAGGATGCGGGGGGACGGGCCGACTCGAGTAACCGGTTGATCGTCGTGGTCAAGGAGTCCATCTCCTCGAAAACCAGATCAAAGATGATACCGTGCTCGGGCGATCCTGGAGAATCCCTTTGCAGAGTCTTTAAGCCTACCAGGATGCTCGCTAGAGGGTTTTTGATTTCGTGGCTGAGGCGGGGAGACCATCTCCCCGACCAGGGCCAGTTCCTCTGCTCGCCGCCTTCTGCCGCCGGCAGGTCTATTTTGTGACAAGTCCTTAATTGGATAGCCCGTCGAATCACTCTGGATCTTGCTGTCGCCTTTTTATTAACGGCTCGGCGATCTTCAGGAGATCAGGGATATCTATCGGCTTGCCGACAATCGCATCCACACCGCAATCGGCCATCTTCTCCCTGTCCTCTTCAGGTATATCCTCCATATCCGCCTGGCCCGTCAAGAGAACAAAGGGAGTCTTGGGAATCGCCTTTTTTCGACAAATTTCTTGGATCTTTTTGCCCACGTCCCAGCCGCTCAGTTCGGGCATCTCCAGGTCACAGATCACAAGGTCCACTGGTGACTCCTGGAACAGCTGGAGACCTTCAATCCCGGAAATAGCAGTGAGGGGCGTGTGTCCGAATTGAGCCAACCCCACCTTGCACGCTGTAAGGAACCGCTGTCTATCATCGATGACAAGGATTCTGAGTGTACCGGGAAAATCATGGATATCGGGCGTTTCGTGGCGCAATACCCCCTCGGCAAGTGGGGAAGTTTGTGTGGGGGTGGGTCCCGAGCCACCAGTGCGGCTCCCTGGGGAGTCGGTTTTGTCCAGGACTTCGCGAACGACTCGGAGAAATTCCCTGGTGTCGAACGGCTTAGCGATGAATCCACCGGCTCCACCTTCCGTGTCTCCATTTGTCGTTCGACTCGCCAAGTACCCGCTGGCGATAAGGACCTTTGCCGTAGGATCCAACTTGAGGATCTCCTCAAGGCACTGCTCTCCTCCCATCTCCGGCATGATAAGATCCAGGACGACCAGATCTATTTCATCCTTCCTTTCCCGATAGATTTCGAGCGCTTCAGCGCCGTTTTCTGCTGTGAACACCTTATATCCTCTTCGCATGAGCATTTGTTCGCCCATCTCTATCACGCGTGCATCATCATCCACCAGGAGGATGGTCTCGGTCCCGAACGCGGGCATGTCTCCGGCCGTCATCGCGGGATCAAGCTCGGCCGCCCCTGGAAGGGCAGGCAGGTACATAGTGAATGTGGTTCCCTGCCCCGGTTCACTGGAGCATGTAATATGACCGCCATGGTTCTTCACGATGCCGTACACGATGGAGAGCCCCAGGCCCGTCCCTTGACCCGCTTCCTTTGTGGTAAAGAACGGCTCAAAGATGTGCTCCATGACTTCTTTCTCAATTCCGCGGCCGGTATCGGAAATCTTCAGTTGGACATTTTCGCCGGGTTTTGCGTCCACATGGGTGCGGCAGTAGTCATCGCCCAGGGTAACGTTCCGGGTTTCAATGGTCAAATTCCCGCCTTTGGGCATGGAGTGCTGGGCATTGACGGCAAGATTCATCAGTACCTGCTCCCCTTGGATCGGATCGGCATTCACCGTTTTCAGATCGTCAGCCAGGAATAGTTCGATATCGATCATCCTGGGAATCGTCCGTCTCAGAATCTTCTGGGAACGTTTCAATTTGAGATTCAGGTTACAGGGCCGGAGCTTGCTCTCCACCTGTCTGCTGAAGGTAAGAAGCCCTTTGACAAGCTCGCCTCCGTCCTTCGCTGCCTTCCGTATGGTCTCCAGATTTGGGAGATCCGGGGACGATTTGCCTTTGCTCATCGTCAGCATGTCGGCATAACCCAGGACAACCTGGAGGATGTTGTTAAAATCATGGGCAATACCTCCGGCCAGAGTCCCGATTGACTCCATTTTTTGAGCTTGATAAAGCTGCTTTTCCAGCAGGACTTGATCCGTGACGTCACGCTTGACCGCCACGTAGTTGACGATATTCCCGGACTCGTCTCTGACAGGTGAGATAGTGGCCTCTTCTTCCAAGAGTTTGCCGTCCTTCTTCTTGTTAACAAGGTGTCCTCTCCAGGTGTCGCCTCTGGTCAGGGTCTCCCACATCTTCTTGTAGAATTCCTCATCATGTTCTCCGCTCTGGAGGATCCGGGGATTTTGGCCTATGGCTTCTTCGCGAGCATAGCCTGTGATCGTCTCAAACGAGGGGTTGACGTACTGGATTGTGCCGTCCTGATCGGTAATGACGATAGTCTCGGCTGCTTGTTCAATGGCAGTCATAAGGCGTAAACGTTCCTCCTCAGCCATCTTACGGCTCGTTACGTCCGAAATGACCACCGTTGTCCCCTGCACCGCGCTGTCGGGGCTCCCGGCGCTGACCGATACGTTACCGATGAAGATTGATCCATCCTTTGTCCTGAAACGTGCTTCAGCTTCAGCAGGTCTTCCCTCGGCAATTTGTGCCCGGAAAATATCTCGAACCCGCCTATATTCCTCCTCAGACTCGTAAAACTCGTGGGCGCCTTTGCCCAACAATTCGCCCTTCTCATCCTCGTCGTACCCGAACAACTCCATCATGGCCTTGTTTGTCCACGTGAGCTTTCCTTCTGGAAAGTAACTGATCCCCGAAAGAGACAGAGACAGTATGGTGGTCAAGGTTCTCTCATTCTCACGAAGGGCTTCTTGAGCCTGAGTACGGTCGGTCACGTCCAGACAATATTCTATAATCTGTTTCACAGTTCCTTCACTGTCCAGAATAGGATATGCGTGCACTTCAATATTCCTCGGCTCGCCTTTCTTGCCGTAATGGACATGTTGAACCATGGTTGGCAGCCCGGTTTTCTTCACTTGTCCCAGAGGACACGGATGGCGCCAGTCATTACACGGGGTAGTTCGCCCATGGGTGGCGGAATAGCAGGTTGATCCGCCGGAAACACCTGATGCAACGGCAGCGTCATTCGCCAGTGAAATCGTATAATCGTCTGTATTGACAACGTAGAAGGGATGGGTTAAGGATTCCAATAGGTTGTTCAAGAAATCGCGCTGCTCTCTTATCCTCCCTTCTGCCCGCTTACGGTCGGTGATATCACGCTGGGACAGTAAGAATAGGCTGATTGCTCCTTGATCATCCCGAATGGACGAACAGGCGCAATCCACTTCAACAAAGCCTCCGTCCTTGCAGACAACAGACATCTCCGCACGACAGTACCCAGTCTCAACCACTGTGGGGAAGTGCTTGGCGAAGGTCTCCTTTGACTCGGGAGACAAGAATTCGGTTATTCTTTGACCAGTTAGCTCATCCTCGGAATAGCCCAAGGCCTCAATGGTAGCACGATTAGCCTGCACGATAATGGCGTGTGGGTCGAGAACAAATATGAACTCTGTGGCGGATTCAAACAGTGAGCGGAATCTCTCTTCACTCTCTCTCAACGCTTCCTCGGCTCGCTCGCGCTCCGCTCGTTGCCTGAGAGCTATAATGCCGAACGCTAAATCGCCGGCCAACTCCATCAACAACTGGATTTCTTCCGGGTCAAAGGCACCCGGTTCCCCTGCGTACACGTTCAAGGCGCCTACAGCCATGTCGGCAGTGATGAGCGGAAATGCTGCTGAGGAAGCATAGCCGCGCTTGGCTGCCTCATCGCGCCAGGGAGCGTAAATCGGGTCCGTCTTTACATCTCTGTTGACAACCGGATTTCTGGTCCGAATGGCAGTGCCTGTCGGGCCACGACCTCGCTCGTTATCCGCCCAAACAATGTTCACCGTTTCAAGATATCCCTCTTCGTATCCGGCCTGCGCCACCGGCCGTACTGTTTTGTGTTCATCGTGCTCGGCGAGGCCGACCCACACCAGGCGGTATCCACAATCTTCTCTGACGATTCGACACACTTCCTGGAGCAGCTCTTCCTCATCTGTTGCACGTATCAGCGCCTGGTTGGATTGAGATAGGGCCTTGTACGCTCGGTTTGTTTTGCGCAGAGACTCCTCCGCCCGGCTGCGCTCGGTGATGTCCAAAATGGATCCAACAAACCCCGTGTAATCACCGCTTTCGTCCAATACGGGGGCGCAACTGAAGTAGGTTTCGATCCGGCTGCCGTCCTTTCGGGTCAGCGCGTTTTCTCCGACAATGGGCTTGCCGGAATACAATAGCGCCACATGGGCGTCGCTGATCGCCTTGGCCTCGCCTCGGGGGTAAAGGGCATCCAGCGACAAGCCGTCCAATTCCGCGAGGGAATACCCCGTCAACTCGGCGGTTGCCGGACTGGCGAACGTTATACGTCCTTTGGCGTCAACCTGATACGTTCCCTGCAGAGAGGCTTCCATGATTATGCGGTACCGCTGCTCACTTTCCTGCAGGGCCTCTTCCGATCGGCTCCGTTCGGTGATCTCGTTGTGTAACTGCAGGTTGGCGGACTTGATCTCCGTAGTGCGTTCTTCGACTAACTCCTCAAGACGGTCCCGATGCTTCGTCAGTTCCTTGTTGGTCTGTCGAAGCTCCCGAGTGAGCGCGCGTAGCTTGAGTTGCACCCGGACCCGCGAGAGTATCTCCTTGTGCTGAAAGGGCTTGGTTATATAGTCCACCGCACCGATCTCGAAGCCTCTGACCTTGTCCTCCGTGCTGGTGAGAGCCGTCATGAATATTACGGGGATGTCCGCAGTTGCCGGATCCGATTTAAGCTGTCGGCAGGTTTCGAATCCATCGATGCCGGGCATAAGCACATCAAGGCAAATGATGTCCGGCTGGACGTAGCGAGCTTTCTCAATGCCGCTTTCGCCGTTTCGCGCCACCAGAACCGTAAAACCAGCGTTCCCCAAATAGTCGGAAATGACCCCGAGAGACGCGGCGTCATCGTCGATGATCAGAACCGTCTGTTCGCGGTCTTCCTCGACAGGGCTTAGGCCCTCTTGGTGAGTCTTCATGCTTTCACCCCATGTATTCCCTAATCAGGGACAGGAGTTTCTGTTCCTCGAACGCACGTGCCAGCTCCCGGAGCGTCCGGGCAAAAGGCCGATACTTACCATCCATTGTATCCAAATGCGATGCCCGATTCAAGATCTCACGCATATTGCCGCGCATCGCCAGATCGTAGAGGACCTGCATCTCCTCTGCCGGCGGCGCCACGATTTCCGCCCGGGCCTTGTCTTCTTCCTCCGCCCGTCCGGCAGCGCCTTTTTCATCGGCTTCCGCATAGATCCACTCGATTCCCAAACAGGAACGCATCTCGGCAAACAGTTCCTCCACTGCCAACGGTTTGGATATGAAGCCATCGCACCCGGCCTTAAGACAATCTTTTTTGTCGGAATCGAAGACGCCTGCCGAGAAGCCGAGAATGACTACATCCCGCAACTCTTTGATCTGCCGGATGCGCGACACCGCTTGCAGACCGGTCATCACCGGCATCCGCATGTCCATCAGAATCATATCCGGCCGCAGGCGACGCGCAGATTTCACACCTTCCTTCCCGTTCTCCGCTTCCGCGACATCGAAGCCCCAAAGCTCCATAAGGCCCCGCATGACCGACCGGCTGTTTGAATGGTCATCAACCACCAGCACGCTCCGGCGTTTGCCTTCGTAGCCGACGACCTTTCGCACTTCTCTCTCCTCCGGCTCTTCAGATCGCTCGACAACCGGCAATCGCACATCAAACCAGAAGAGGCTTCCCTTGTCCGGCTCGCTGTAGACCTGGAGTTCACTTCCCATAGCTCGCACCAGCGCGCGGCTGATCGCCAACCCCAGGCCGGTGCCACCTTCCCGCTGCGACATTTGCCCGGCTTGCTCGAAGGGCTGGAAGATTGCTTCCATCTGGTCGGGACCAATGCCCACGCCTGTGTCCTTGACCTCAAAGCGAAGGAGAGCCGCCTGCTGTTCATCGGACGTGATGTCGGGGGCGGAAGACTTGTCTGCTTGGGCTTCGTCTAATTGAGCGACCCGCAAGGTGACCCGGCCGCTCTCGGTGAACTTGACCGCGTTGCCCAAGAGATTGATCAGTACCTGCCGCAAGCGCTTCTCGTCGGCGTACACGCCGGTGGGCAGGTCCGTTGGCGCTTCATACTTGAAACCGATCCCCTTTTCCCTACCGCGCATCCGAATGATGCTGCCGATCATCTCCGTGAAACGGGAGAGATCGAATGACGCGGGGTAGAGTTCCAGTCTTCCGGCTTCGATCTTGGAGAGATCGAGAATATCGTTGATGAGCGTCAGCAGATGCTCGCCACTTTGCTTGATGATGCCTAATCCCTGCTCCAGGTCCTGCGTGAGGTCTTTGCCTCTCTTGAGAACTTCTGTGTAACCCAAAATCCCGTTTAACGGCGTGCGCAGTTCGTGACTCATGCTGGCCAGGAATTCACTCTTGGCCTGATTGGCCACTTCGGCCTTCTCTTTGGCCTCTTCCAGTCTGGTGACCATGGTTTGAAGATTGTTAGACATCTTATTCAGGGCATGGCTAAGGACATCCATCTCCGAGCGAATTCTGACATGAGCGTCCAGGTCGCCATCGGCGATACGCTCGGCCATCTGAACGGTTTCGCCGTAGTTGGCAATCAAGGAATTAAGGCTGTTCTTGATCTTGTTGAAATCGCCCTTATATGTCTCGGCGATCTTTTCCGGAATGACTCCTTTTGATAGTTGGTCAAGACGTTGCGCTGTTACGGAGATCGGAGTGACAAACGACTCGATCAGTCGATTCGTTTCAAACACCAATTCCCGCCAATTCCCCTGTAGATGTTCAGCCCGGCCACGCACTGTCAGCTTCCCTTCTTCAACGGCTCGAATCAATCCGGAGATTTCAACGGACACATAAGTAATCGCATCTTTCATGTTCTGAAACGCACGGGTCAGTAGACCGATCTCGTTTTTCGATGTGATCACCGGCAAGTCAACATGCACATTTCCTTCCGCGATCTCTTGCGATGCACGGGACAGATGTATTAGCGGTTTTACCAAGTTGTGGACATGCCACGTTGTCAATACAAGAATAATTAATATACTTCCGACTGAAACCGTCATTATGGTCCTGGATAATCGAGACCTTTCGCTAATGCTTTGATGAATTGCCTCTGTCGACTGCACCAGGCGCGCATCCGCTCTTTTGAGATCGGACAACATCTTGTGCTTGGAATCATCAACGATCTGAAACTGTGCTTGAAATCGTCGCGAAGCACGCTGATGGGCTTGCAGGGAAGTCTTATATTTGGTCAACAATACGATCAGTTCCTTGCCTTGGACGGCGATATCGGGGTGGGCAACGGTTAAGGTTTCCAATCGCAACAGCAAATGCTTGATGCGCGCCATCACCGGCAATTCCCCTTTGGACTGCCAATCTTGTTGGTTGAATTCCGCCACTTGCTTCAAAATGTTGAAGAACGATTCCCGATAGCCGGGAGCCATGACGACCAGGTGCTCCAGATCCTGCAAGAGGACCACTTCTTCCGCCTGCACCGCTAGGGCATCGATCTTTTGCCCCATCATGTCCTCCACCGCGCCCAGCCTGTACATGAATTCATCTTCGATCCGCTTCAAAGTGGGCGAGAATGTGTTTATGAAAACGGATTGTCTTCTGAGCAATGTCAGTTCTGACGCCAGACTCTTCAACGATTCCAGCAATAGCAAGTCTGACTTGCCGAATCCGTTCAGGGCCTGATCGAGCTGTGACTTCTCCAAGGCGTCTTTATCTTCGTAGAACATCCCGGAGAGAACGTCGGAGTAGGCAGAAAACAATTCGCGCCCTTGAAGGGCATGATCGACAATGGTTGGGACATCTCGGAGAATCGTGGTTCGTACCGCACTCTCAATTCGGTCAAAGGTAATGGAGACAACGATCAGCATTCCCCCCAACATGGCGATAATGGCCCCATTAATCAGCAGCAATCTTGTGACGATCCTGCGGGGGGAGAATCTTGATAGTTCTTTCATTGTGAAATCTCCATTATTCAAGAGAATAGAGATGGAATTTCCTTTGCTTCACAGTTATCAGGACATAGTCTCTCTCAACCTCTCCTTCTTGCGTGAAACTGATACGGCCTGTCACACCTGGAAAATCCTTCAGTTTTGTCAAGGCGTCACAAATAGCCTGACGGTCGTCTCCCGACTCGCGGATGATCTTCGCGAGGATATTCGTCGCATCGTATGCCAACGCTGCATATTGGTCAGGAGGCAGGAAATACAACTCCTCATAGTCCTTCACGAACTGTTTCCGTTCGGCAGATAGCGCTGTTGGCAAGAATAGCCCGCAGGTATAAAGATTTTCAGCTGTTGCACCCGCGTCTTCAAGGACTTGTGGGAAGTACCACGGAAGCGGCCCCATCACGTCAGTCTCGCTCCATGCCATAGCCTGCCGTTGCTGCAGAATCATCAGCCCATTGCGGTATCGAGAGATCAAATACAGAAGATCCGGGGTTGCGGTCCGCACTTTGGCCAATATGGGTCTGAAGAAGTCACTTCCGTCGAGATAGGCTTTTGCTCCCCCATATTCGCTGAATCCCTCTACCGCCACAATGTCTGCGCCAAGCTCCTTGGCTTCTTCGATAAAGCTCTGCTTTGCTCTCATTCCCCAATCGTTGGTTGCATATAAAACGGCGACCCGCTTCTTGCCGAGTTGTTCTACTGCCATCCGCGCCATGAACTCGCTTTCTTGCTCCACCGTGCCGGCGAGACTAAAGCTATAGGGGCTGCCGGGCGCAAATGAGGGATGCGATGCCGCGGGCGACAATTGAACGATTCCAGCGCGCCGATAGATTGGTTGTGCCGCCAATGCACAGCTGTCGGTCACGTTCCCGATGACTGCGACAATACGTTGATTCGACGCAAGGCTTCTGGCTACGTGCTGCGCCATCTTGGGCAGTCCACGGCTGTCGCCGACTATAACTTCGATCGGCCTGCCCTCGATGCCACCCGCCTCATTAATTCCTTCAAGTGCAAGATCGACACCCCTCTGGATGGCGTATCCATATTCCGAATACTGACCATTCAATGGTGCTGACAAGCCTAGAAATATGGGTTCTTCCGCACTACTTACTATGGGAAAGGACAGCCAGAAGATAAGAAGCAAGAATAGCGTTCTCTCAAATCTTTGTTTCATAGTTCACACCTCAAGAATGCAAAGGCAAAGATTCCGCCAGTCAATTTATTTCTTGCAGTCCTCCTTATGATTTCTCTGCCAACGACAGCCTAATTGCCATATTTCAACTCAAACACCGCTGTCTGATCTGAAGGATCAAATACGCGAGAGTGGCTTTTAAAATCATAGACCGGCATGCCCCTGGGAAACTCCTTTCTGAACTTGGGAAGGAGTTGGGCGTTAACAGGCAGCAGATCCAATTTGACGTTTGCCTGCTCTTTGGGAATTGAGACGCCCTTTAGGTAATCATGCATCATCACCAGCGCAAACCCTCCCTGCAACCAATGCCCTCCAATGTCGAACAACAATTCCCCCTTGCGGATGGCTTGGATGTTCTGAGGATTCAAATCCATCGCAACCACCATGATATCCTTGCCCGGCCTTTTCCCGGCATTCTTGAGAGCGGCCATGACGCCGGTTGCGGTCCCGCCGTTGGCACACCATACACCCTTGATCTCAGGATGTGCCCGATACAATTCCTCCATCACCTGTTGTGATGTATGACGGACAAAATTGCCGTTGACTTCACCGACAACAACGATCTCCGGATGCTCCCGTAACGCTTTCTCGAGGCCGGCGCGGCGGTCGATCGCTACGGTCGTTCCTTCAGTGCCATTCATGACGCCTACGTGTTTTTTGCCGTCTTCCGCCGCCTGTGTGGCCTCGAACAAGGCGAGCGCCATCTGATATCCGGCATCCGCGTCAGCAGGCCCAACAAACGCCAGATAGTTTGCGAATTCCTCCTGAGGCCGCACGCCCGGAATGTAAACATCCGTCAAAATCACTGGAACATTGGCTTCAGCAGCGAGTTTCAGTCCCATCCTGCCACTATTCCAATAGGGCACGTAAATGAGCCCGTCCACCTTCTTATCCAAAAGCAATTTGAGGTGCCTGTGCATGGAATCCACTTTGTTGTCCGCGTTGATCATGATGACCCGGACATCGAGTTCGGCCGCCCCTTTCTTCATGAACGTCACATAGCGGTTCCAGAACTCGGCGCTTAACGTCGGCACGATGGCGCCAATCGTGATCTGTTTCTCCGGCGCTTTGGCTTCGGCGAAGCAGATCATCTGAGCCGTCAACACAATCAGAAGCGTGAATAAGAGGAATAGACATTGTCTTGTAAGAGAACTCATTGCTCTTCCTCCTTCCTTCCTTCCTTCCTTCCTTCCTTCATTCAAGTGTTATCACCATGAGAGCCTTCGCGTAGTGATAATTCAATCCATACCGATCAGTGTGTCGGCCTTTCTGTCTTCGATCACCAACGATATGAGTATAAGCCAGATGCGCAACTGGGTGATGCCCTTGGCGAGGCATTGTGCTCGGTGTATCCAACGAAATACCAATTGACGGCCGGAATCTGTTCTTTCTCATCCTCGAGGGCATGAGAAGCGAACGCTGCTATTATAGTTGATTTACCTGAAACAGTGTCCTTGATGCTGCCGGCGGCTTGCAGTCTATCCATCACCGGCATGCGGACATCCATCCAGATAAAGTGAGGCTGCCATTGCTGAAAAAGCCCCTTTTCCCCTCCTTTTCGATTGTAGTTCACCGAACGCTCCTCGGTCAATCAAAATGTCCTCGTCGGCCCTCAGCCGAACACTTGGTTCAAGGGTGGATCGAGCCGGGTCCACGGGTAGAATTGGAAACATCTGACGTGATATCATTCCAGATATAGTCTATGATTATGAGGGGATATGATTGAATGGTGAGTCGGGCAGGGAGAAAGTCGAAGAAATCCCGGCGCCCTTACGCTTCAGAAATTCAAAAAGTCGCTGAGGATTGAGTACAGGAAGCGTGAGGGCCGCGAGATTCAACATTGACTATGTGGCCGAGGGTACAGTATGCTCGAGAAGAAAAGGACAATCGTCTTATCCACACGAGTGACGGGGAGTGGCGTCGCCAGACCCTGACTCGAATCGCTGCGATGATCTTGGGTTGCCCGGAGACCATGGGATGACCAGTCAGCGGTCCCAAGATCACCAGGTGGGCGAGAACACCATTTGTTCCGTGCCACGACTCGCAAACTGGGTCCGCGTCTCACCAATGCCGTTGACTTCAGACATCTTTGGACCGGCTGGAGGCCACAAATGACCCAGGATGAAATTGACAAGGTTTTGCGGCGCCACGTGATGTGGCTTGAGAACATGGACCGCGGCCAGAGGGCGGATCTGAGTGAATCAAAGCTCTCCGCTATGGACCTCATGGAAGCAGACCTCAGCAAGGCTGATCTCAGTGGCGCCAATCTCATTGATACCGACCTCCGAGGGGCTCGATTAGTCGAGACGGACATCAGTTGGGCGGATCTGAGGGGTGCGAAGCTTGGTAGGGCGAACCTCAAGGGAGCCGACCTGAGTGGAGGTGACCTCGCCGAAGCCGACCTCAGTGAATCCGACCTTGCTGGGGCTGATCTCAGTGGGGCGGATCTGCCCGCCACCAATCTGCGTGGGGCAAACCTCGAAGAAGCCGAACTCAGTGGAGCGAATCTCCTGACTGCCGACCTCTCGGACGCTAACCTCAGCCGGGCACGCGGCACGGGGGCGAACTTCGCAGGTGCAAGATTAAGGATGTCTGACCTCAGGGAGACTGACCTGAGTGGGGCAAGGCTGGTTGGGGCTGATCTCAGCGGCGCAAACTTGAACGGCGCGATCCTCAAGGGCGCCCTTCTCACCTATGCGGACCTCACAGGGGCGGACCTCAGCAAGGCCGACCTGACTGAAGCCGACATCAGCGATGCGAACCTCCCTGAAGGCTTTCGACGCGAAGAAGCTGAAGCCCATTCGGAGGAGGGTTCTTGATGGTTTCGAGCCAAAGACGGTTCATTCATTTTGCGTTTACACCATTCGTCCGCCTTCAGATTTTGCGGCTCAGGGCTTTCCGGGGTTTTGGTGTGCGTTTGCTTCTTAGTCCAATTTCTCCGGGAGCCTGTAGGATAAGTCTTTTCACAGAAGTCGAGCCGGCAGTCACTCGAAAACTCGATTACTGATCAACGCATTCTTCCTCCCGGACCTCGATGCGGTTGCCTCCCTTACTCTTGGCCGAATGAAGAGCATGCTCAGCCGCTTTGATGAGAGAGTTTGCCTCCCAGTCTTTTTTCCCGCCCGCGGCTATAATGCCGAAGCTCAAGGTGAGATGTGCAGCATCGCCTGCTATCTTGGCGCCATATTTGCCAACTGACGAACGTAGCCTTTCTGCAAGCTGTTTGGCACTTTCCATGTTGCATCCGGGGGCCACTATGATCATTTCTTTCCGTCCACTGAGTCCCACGGAGTCGTATGATCGCACCGAGGATTGGATGTTTCGGGCCACTTCCCGACGTACAGGGTCGCCGGTAAGATCCGTGGACGAGTCGCCTATCTGTTTGAACTGATCCAGATCGGTCAACAACAGCGCTATAGGATCACCTTGCCGCTTTGACCGGGCCAGCTCCCTCTGGAGGATGCCGGCAATCGTTTCCTGGTTCCACAGGCCCGTCAGGGGATCAGTTACAGCTTGAGATTCGTAGTAATCGAGAAAGGAAACGAAGGTCTGCTGTAACCGTACAACAAGGCTGCCGGTTCGAACGCGCGCCTGGAGTTCATGAATTTCAACAGGTTTGACGAGATACTCATCCGCGCCGGCTTCAAGTATCAGGTCGACCTCCACCTTCCGGCTTTCGGAAATCATGAGGACCAGGTAGATGTGAGGCCTTTTCTTGATCTGCCTGAGCGCCCGGCAGATTTGCAGGCCGTCCATCCCTGCTATGCTCCGATCAAGTATCGCCAACCTCGGAGTATCTTCCCGGCGCAAGATTTCCCATGCCTGGGTTCCGTCGACACAGCCGACGACGTCGTATCCCCAACCGGCGAGTTCCTTTTCAAGCAGGCTTCGCACATCAGGGTCGTTTTCTGCAATCAGTATTCTCATTGAGCAGCCTCCGTGTCGGTCTTGTCAACCGAGATCCAAGAAACAAACACAGATCCTTCAAACTTTCGAGTCACCAGCCTCTTCCTTAACGTATCCTCGTTACGTGATTGGAGCGCCAGTTCCGCTATTGCCTCTCAACGACTTCCCTGATGACTTCCATCAGCCTCTTCATATCAACCGGCTTCTCAACGACGGCATCCACGCCGCTCTCTGCGATCTTCTCTTCTAATCCCGATTGATCCCCCCAGCCAGTTAAGATTATGAATGGAACCTTTGAGACTCCTTTCTCTTCACAAAAATCCTTCATCGCCTTCCCAATCTGCCATCCGTTCATCTCCGGCATTCCAAGGTCACAGATCACAAGGTCCACAGGATTCTCTTTGAAGATTGCGAGTCCTTCCTCGCCTGTCAATGCCCCAAAGACAACATGGTGGCATGTCCTCAGTCCAGACTTCAGCATCGTGACTGTACCTTCCATGTCATCAATTGCCAACACTGTAAGGGGCTTGACGACAGCCGGTTCCTCGCCAACACCCACCGATTCCAGTACCTCTTCAGCCAGCGGCAGACTGACCGTAACAGTAGCCCCTTCTCCTTCAGGGCTGTCAACCAGAACATGGCCTCCATGCGCATCGACGATCTTCCGACTGGTTGCTAGTCCTAAACCTGTCCCGGCTTCAAATTTGGTCGTGAAGAAGGGAGTGAATATTCGGTTGATGTCCTTTTCAGGTATGCCGATTCCGGTGTCCTGAACCTTGATCACCACTTGATCATCCTGTATGGATGAGGCGACTACTATATCGCCTCCCTCACTTACAGCTTCAGCCGCGTTCTTGATGAGGTTGACCAATACCTCGAAAAGCTGATTCCTATCACCCTTGACCAAGCAGTCGTCCTCCAGGTCCTTATTCAAACTTACATGGACTCCTCTTTTCTCAGGGTCGGTCTTCCACCACACCATTGTCATTTCCAGAGCCTGCTTAACAACATCAGACAGATTGAAGACTTCCGGTTCCCCAACCTTTTTATAGGTGCCGCCTTTGGCATAACTGTGGAGACGCCGCACGACCTCCGCACCGAATCTGGAACTTTCAGTGATCTCTTTAAGGTTATGCTTGATAGTGGAGAGATCACCCGATTCGAGGTTTATTTGAGCCAGGCTCGCGTTTCCAAGTACTATCTGAAGAAGGTTGTTGAAGTTGTGGGCCACACCGGAAGCGAGGTCGGAAACCGCCTTGTACTTCTCCGCTTGAACGAGGAGACCCTCTGCCTTCTTGCGGTCGGTGATGTCTCTGACCCACACCTGTATGCCCGGCTCCTCTTGGAAGTTGATGACCTTGGGATTGACTTCCCCATCGAAGGAGGTCCCGTCTTTTCGCTGAAGCTTTACCTCGTACTGAGGGGGCGCCGCTTCGCCTCGCATGCGAGCTTGAGCCCTGGACCGAGTGATGTCCTGGTAATCAGGGTGGTAGATCAGCCAATGGTCCATTCCCTCCAGTTCTCCCTCCTCGTATCCGAGCATTTGATACAGACGAGAATTGGCGAATGCGATCTTCGCGTCTCTCTGGACGAAAATGCCATCAAAACTTTCCTTCACAAGAGTTCGGTATCTGTCTTCACTCTCACGCAAACGCTCGTCCATTACGGCTTTGTGAAGCGCCATCTCAATGGTAGAGCGCAGTTCGCTTTCCGTAATCGGTTTGACCAGATAGCCGTAAGGCTCTGTGAGCTTTGCCCGATCCAGGATGCCCGTATCCGTATAGGCAGTCAGATAGACGACGGGTGCGGCAAACTGGGACCGTATCTCAGCGGCTGCTTCAATTCCATCCATCTGCCCCTTCAGCACAATATCCATCATCACCAAGTCAGGGTTGGTCTCCCGGGTCTTTCTGACCGCCTCCTCTCCTCTGGTCGCCACCCCGACGACTTCATGACCTAGGTCCGTCAAATAGGCCTCAAGACCTTTCACAACTACTTGGTCATCTTCAACGATGAGAATACGTGCCGCTTCCATGATCCTGTCCCCTTTAGCGTTCTTCTTCGCTTGTCTTGAACCTGACCCGAACTTCTGTTCCCTCGCCTCCACAAAACTCAACCTCTCCCTCAAGCTGGGCTACAAAAGTGTTGACCAAATCCAGCCCCAGGGTTTCGGGGTTGTGCGGGTCAACTTCCTCCCGGATTCCAACACCGTTGTCGCTCACGATGAGTTCAAGTTCATCTTCTCCGATGGACCGAAGGGCTATTGTGACTTTACCTGCTCTACCTTCGGGGAAAGCGTGTTTCAGGCTGTTGGAGACCAGTTCCGAGATCACGAATCCTATCGGAACGGCTAAGTCGAGCGCCAAGGATACATCGGCCATCTCTTTCTTCAGAGTAATCGAAGATCCGACATCCGAATACGAGACAAACAGATGATCCCCCAGGCTGCTCACATATTCGCTGACGTTGACCTGCGCCAAGTCTTTGGCTTGATACAGTTTCTCGTGGGCAAGGGCCATAGACTTTATCCGATCCTGGGCATCCGTGAACATACTGTGATAGGCGTCATCCTTGATGCGCCTGGACTGAAGGCTGAGAAGCGTGGAGATGACCTGGAGGTTGTTCTTGACCCGGTGATGGATCTCTCGGAGCAGGACCTCTTTCTCTTTGAGAGAGGCTTTGATTTGGTCTTCAGCCTTCTTGCGGTCGGTGATGTCTCGCGAAACGATAGTCACACCGGCAAAACCGCCGGACAAGCTCCTCCGCATTGACACCTTGGCGTTGAACCATTCTTGTTCGCCTGCTGTGAGCATAGAATAATCAAATTGTCGAACTAACCCGGTATGGCGTGCTGACTCGACAGCTTCTTCCAGCAAATCAGCAACATCGTCAGGCAGCACCTCCTTGAAATGTCGGCCCAGAAACTCCTCCGGCGGTACGTACAACTTCGATAGGTCAGGCGGTTGATGATAATCTTCGAAAACCCCGTCCTTGTTCAGGACAAAAATGAAGTCATGCAGGGTCTCCCAGGTTGATCGTAGGCGTTCTTCACTCTCCCGCAGTAGCTCATTGGCTCTCGCCAACTCAGAAGTACGCTCCTTAACTCGTAGTTCAAGGTCATCGTGAGCCTTTCTTAGCGCCTCCTGTGCCTTCTTGCGGTCAATGATTCTTCCCACTCGTTCAGCAATTGCGTTGATCAGGCTTCTCTCTTCCGTCAGGAAAGGCCCTTCATCGCTTTCTGGCCTCTGTTCCAGATAACGGACCACCACAGAGCCACTGATCTCACCATGTACCACTATGTCGGCGGATTGCTCCGAGAGAGGTTCTCCGAAGTTCTCCGTCTTGAACTGTAGCCCCTCAAGAAAGATTCTTGCACACGTGACTTCCGGGTATTGCCAAGACGCGGGAATCAGTTCAACGGTTCCTTGAATAATCTCGTCAAACGAAATGTCCGGTGTTTCGACTAGTTCTGAGATGCCATAGAGACAATTCAGTTCCTTGATGCGCTCACCAAGTTGACTAGTCCGCTCTTCCACTTTCTTGTCAAGTTCATCATGGGCTTGGCGTAGCGCCTCCTCGGCCTTCTTACGCTCGGTGATGTCTGCATCTGTGCCTCTGTATCCACGAAGGTTTCCCTGCTTATCAACAACGGGAACTCCGCTTGTTGAAAGCCAAACTGGTTTACCGTCCTTGTCCACGTTGCGGTTCATCAATTCACGGAAAGGCTCTTTTCTAGCGAATACTTCAAACGCCTGTTGCTTCATCTCTTCTCGGTCGTCGGGATGGAACAGGTCATAGAAGTGTTCTTCTCCTACAATTTCCTGGGGGGCATATCCAAGTATTCTTCTTACTGTCGGACTTGAGTAGGTGTACAAACCATCGGCATCCACCTCCCAAATCCATTCCTGGGCATTTGCAGCCACTTGTCGGAATCGTTCCTCACTTTCCCTTAGTTGTTTCTCCATTTGATGCTTGTACAGAGCCGTCTCTATGGTTCCCCGCATTTCAGAGGCGGAGACCGGCTTGACCAAATACCCATAAGGCTCCGTAAGCTTGGCCTTATCAAGAACATCCTTCTCCCCGTGCCCGGTCAAATATACGACCGGAATGTTAAACCGAGAGCGGATCTGGTCGGCCGTCTCAATGCCGTCCATTTCACCTTCCAACAGGATATCCATGAGGACAAGGTCCGGTTCAGTCTCACCGGCCGTCGTCACCGCTTCCTCTCCACTCGGAACCTTGGCCACGACTTTGTGTTCCATCTGTTCCAGGTCCGCTTCAATGAGTTTCGCGGTTAGTTCGTCGTCTTCGACAATGAGGATTCGAGGCATGGGCAGGGTACCTCTTCCAATTAGAAAGGTGGGCAAAAGGCCCGCGCCTCCCCCCAAGAATTGACAACAGGGGGATAGGCGAGAATAGATTCTAACTTATCTCACAAAATACCAAATTCAGCCGAGAAATGGAATGGAAATTCCTGTGCATCCCGACCTTTTCGGTGCGAGATCGACAGACCTATCGGATTGAACGAGGGAAAGCACGCTTGATACGATGAAGAAGCCTGTTTCCGTTCACTGCATCAAGAAAGCCCGTTTTCTCTATGTCAGAGTGGTTGCGGATAGGATCAGCCCGTTCCTTAATCCTCAAAATCCACCTTCAGTTCTGTGGAAAGCTTCCCGGCCGTACTCAAGAAGAGTAGAGTAGGGGTCAGGCTTGACATCTTTGTATTTGTGCCAGGTCTTCTCTTGCCCTCTCAAGTTCTGCCGCAAGACGGGGATTCGTTTCCGCACGTTTGCGCAGACGATCGATCGCTTGACTCCTTCCTCCAACAGATCTTAGAAACGAATCCGGTCCGGCTCGTCAAGAAAAAATATCCTGGCCACCGTTCCCAAGCAGCATCACATGATAGACAGCGCCCGGATAGTGAATGCATGCTCTCCGTGCCATTCTTGGCAGTTTATACCCTCAAATCCACATATGTCAAGCCTGACCCCAAAACACAAAACAAAACAAAACAATATATGGATCATGCGAGGTTTAATAGGAGTTGCGAACTCTGATTCCTTCCCGGCGCGACAACTACCGCTACGTCGCGGGAGTACCGAGGGACTTATGGGGATTCATGTTGATACTGACGTGCGGTGACCTCCAATACGTGCGACCGGCATGATGAATGCCGGATCTGCCTAATACCCCTGCGACTTCCGGCCGACTGTTTCTCTGTTAATCGCTGATAGGCTCCGTCTTCGTCCAGTGGACCCCCGAATTGAGAGGCAATAAGATCGGACTGCCGAGAGGACGAAATGCAAATTGGCCAAGCCCTCCCGGGCCGACGGTGCTCTCGAATCAATAGTCCCTATTATTCTTACAGTCGCAGACGACATACACTACAGAGATCTGAGACGTCTCAGTAATCCTAAGCCCTGTTTACAAGGTAAATTCCGCCCGTAACCAGGACGAGTCCTATCCCGAGAAACGTCGTCAGCTGCTCGTGAAGGAACATCGCGCTGAGAATGACGCCAAATATGGGGGTCAGGAAGGTGAACGCGGCTAGACGGCCGGCCTGGAATCGGTGGAGTAGCCAGAACCAGGCCAAGTAGCTGGCGAAGGCCACAATGGCAGATTGGTAGAGGAGGGCTGCGATCACAGGCCCGGTAAGCGAGACCGGCAATCCCCTCTCGAACAAAAGTGATCCCAGGAGGAGCACGGGAATGGAGTAGAATAGCTGGGAAAACAGCGTCTGGTAATGCGTGATCGCCGTGTTAGAGATGAACCTCTTGATGTATACGGTTGTGGCAGCCCAGAGGAAGCCTGCTGCGACCTCCATGAGGTCTCCTACCCAGTAGGACGGACCCAGCTTCACAGATCGTGACCCGAAGACCAGACAAAGGCCGGCCAATGCAATGATTACTCCCGCGCTTTTCGACAGCCCCAGCCGTTCGTCGTGCAAGAACAAGTGAGCTAGAAGCACGGTCCAAAGCGGCTGGGTATAGAGAAATATTACGGCTCTGGATGCATCGGTGAACTTGAGCCCCCAAAACAGGAAAAGAAACTCGATCCCGAACAACAATCCGATGGCCACCCCGTGCTTCAAGAAACCTTTTGGGAGAAAGACCCGTTCCCCTAACGCCAGCGCATAGAACCAGAGCAGAAGGCTCGCGACAATAGACCGGATCGCTGCTGCCAAGATGGGGGAGACGCCCTGGTTGCTCACCTTGATGGTGACCATGTTCCCTCCCCAGGTGAGACAGAGGACGGTAAGGAGCACCACTCCGGTCAGAGGAATGCGTATAGACGAATGGCTGGTGACACTCAAGCTGACTCCACATCGCTAGCGCTCATCGAAGAGAAAGGGAGATGACCATCTCAGGGCTCCCTTTGACTATTGCTACAGGAGTCTATCACGCCGTCGTCTTCAGCGGAACACCTCTGTCATAGCAGACACGAGATTCGTCCTGAGAAGCCCTCAGTTCAATACTGAGCGAAGTTATGCGTAGGGGAACCCGTTTCGAGGGAATTCATAAATAGTAATTATTAGTTAGTGTATCTCTGGGTCATCAAATGACTCTGTTTTTGTTCGCGTGGTAGATCGTGAGCATGTACTTGGCCCGCGCGGGCCAAATAGCCCGCAATGATGATATGTGCGACCCAAGTTCTGGCAAACCTGGCCACCATTCAGATATCCGATTCAGACGGGCGACCGCTCAAGGTAAACATCAAGGGTGTCAATAACCCCCGCGGCTGAAGTAATAATCGCCGGAACCGTAATTCAGCGAACCCTAAGAGTGCTGGTCGTGGACGCCAAGAACATTTATGTAAAACCTCGTCTGCCTAAGAGTTCGCCGAAGAAGTAGGTTGGGAAACATAGAGAGTTGCATGTGCGGTTCCCGGGGCCTGCCAGGGAATCCGTGCCTCCAGGCTCTTTCCGGACATCCGGCCGGAAGTTACCACCCGATCGAGAAGAGCGCCCGCAGACCCATGTCCCTAGGCGCCGGCTCAGTGTGGCTTCAGCCTTTCCCTTGGTCCACTAGTCCCAATATGTGTTTCGTACAGCGCCGACGAGACGATTTTGGTTGACCGAGGGGTGCCCGCTGAGGGACGCTCAGCAGGTGGGGATCCGGCGCAGGAATATTTCAGTGACGGAATGACGGAAGAGATAATCACAGGGTTGTCAAAGGTCCCTATGCTATTCGTTATCGCCCGCAACTCATCCTTCAGCTTCAAGGGGAAATCAGTCCCGGCGCAGGAGGTTGGGCGGCGGCTGGGTGTCCGGTACGTCGTTAACGGTAGCGTCCGACAATCCGGCAATCGTTTACGGATCTCGGTGAGACTGGTTGACGCCGAGAACGGTCAACAGTTGTGGGGTGAGCGGTACGATAGACAAATGAAGGATGTCTTTGCATTACAGGATGAGATCGCCCGCAAAGTCATGACGGAATTGCAGGTGAAGCTCACCCATGGAGAGCAGGCTCGAATCTGGGCGGAGCGGGCGCCTCCGAAGAGTCTGGAAGCATATGAGAAAATGTTGCGAGGCTACGATTACGTGATGCGCAATACAAAAGACGCAAATCGTTCGGCGCATAAGCTGTTTTCCGACACGATTGCATTGGACCCGGAAAATGCAAGGGCGCATGCAGGACTTGCCTTTGTTGGCTTATCGGACGCCTTTTTTGGCTGGAGCGATAACCCCGAGGCAGATGGATTTGCCGCTTACCTAAACGCACAGAAGGCCATCGCGCTTAACGATTCCCTGGATGAACCACACATTATGTGGAGAGAGCCATACGACTCAATCCAATGCCGCCATTTTGGTACCTACAGTTTCTGGCGGCTTGCCATCTCAGCTCGAAACAATATGATGAGGCCCTTGAAGCGCTCAAGAAGGCCGTACAAATTGATGCGGAAAGCCCTCTAGTCTATCTCACACTGGCGGCCACCTACAGCTTCTTGGATCGCAAAAAAGAAGTCCAAGCCGCCGCTAAGCGGTTTTTTGAACTCAGTCCCGGATTTTCAATCGAAGAGTTCGCCGAAAGAATGCCTTATAAGAATCGGGATGAGGCGAAGGAACTCGTTGGTGCATTGAACAGACTAGGCGTTAAATAGGCAGAAGCCTATGACCGGATTTTGCGGCGTGTGCTTGACGGAAAAGGTGTTCAGAAGCTCCAAGACCTGGACCGGCTGACCATTAGGAATTTCCTTCGCTACCTCCGTTCTTTGTGAGCATGTCATTCAATCCGAGCGTCGCAGGTACTATATCTGCGGTTGCTTTCTTCCGGCTTCCAGTTCCATCGGCGCTGCCCATTTGTCCACTTTCTTGCGGTCACATCATCAGAAATGCTCTTTTCGCAAATTCAGGGACCACGACGGGCGATCAAGAAAAACAGACACTTACAGACGCGGCAATCCTATCCTTAATGTTGGGGGAAGCCGCATTCTATTTTTACCTCAAGCATCGCGGGTGGATCGGATCGGGAAGATCACTGTTCTACATGAACACCGATCCACCTCTCACTTTTTAGGGATTCACAAAGTAGTCTAGAATTGGGTATTGGGCGTCTCAAGGCATAGTGAGAGACAAGAGATATTCTGCCGGTCTGGAGACTCTTCGTTCACTGTTCACAGCGGGGTTGGCGGTACTCGTATCGGAATAGCGGAGTCGACGCTTGCCGGTGAAGTGCTGATTGGACTAGCTCCCAATGTTCTTTGACTCAAACCGTCGGTTTAGATAGAATCAGAAATGTCGCGATGTTCCGGGTATTTTCATTGTCGGTGGACTTCGCTGCCAGATTGGTATCGTCAGTCAGGAAAGGCCCATGAAAGACGAAGAAGAAACGAACTACAAACTCATGCGAGAAGCTGAGGAACTTCGCAAACGGGTAGCCCAATTGGAGCTGGCTCAAAAGGAGCTGATTAGATCCAATGAAGAGCTGCGGGAAAGCGGACGGCAATATAGCGACATTTTCCACTTCGGACTTGTTGGAATATTTGATAGCACCCCGGAGGGAAGAATCATCCGGGCCAATGACCGGCTTGCTCGAATGATTGGATACGAATCTCCCGAGGAATTGATAGCCGGCATTGACAACATAGCTGAAGACCTTTACGTGGCTCCGTCCCAACGTGAGGAGATTGTTCGACTACTTGGAGAGTCCGACCAGGTACTCCATTTTGAGATCGGGCTTCGCCGCAGAGACGGTAGCCACATGACAGCTGACCTGAGCGTTCGGAGCGTGAGGGACCAAAGCGGGAGCTTGCTCTACTTTGAAGGGTTCATCGATGACATCACCGAACGTAAGCGCTTGCGCGAAGCCCTGGCTAATCGGACTTATGAACTTGGCGAGCGGGTCAAGGAACTCAATTGCCTCTTTGATATCTCCAACCTCATTGAAAATCAGGATCTTTCATTGGTTGAGATCGTTCAGGGGATAGTCGACGTCATTCCCACTGCGTGGCAGTACCCTGAGATCACTTGCGCAAGGGCCATTTTGGAGGATCAGGAATTCCGAACAGAGAACTTTGCCGAAACTAGGTGGCAACAAGTAAGCGACATCAAAGTGCATCGCAAGAGGCTCGGAACTCTCGAAGTTTTCTATCTGGAAGACAGGCCGCAAAGAGATGAGGGCCCTTTCCTGGAAGAGGAGAGAAGTCTGCTCAACGCGGTTGCAGAAAGACTGGGACGAATTGTCGAGCGCAAGCGAGCCGGAAGATCTCTGCGAGAAAGTGAAGAACGCTTTCGGGCCATTTTTGAGGGGGCGGAAGAGACCATCTTCCTCAAGGATCCCGATCTCAAATACACGCACGTGAATCCTGCCCTCTGCAATCTGTTGGGGATCCCTTCGTCTGAAATCCTCGGGCGAAGAGCCTCGGACATCTACGGCGAAGAGATAGGAAGGATACTGGAGGAACGCGATGCTCGTGCTTGGGCGGGAGAGCGAATTGAGATGGAGCAGACCAGACCCGTCCAGGGCTCTCTCATGACGTTCCACGATACAATCGTGCCAGTGCGGGACTCCAGGAACGAAATTGTAGGGATTTGCGGCATCTCTCGCGACATCAGTGAGCGAACCAACCTCATTAAGGAAGGGCCCGTTCCGTCAGAATCCCCCCTCTCCCAGGCCATGCAGGGAACCTTGACTAAGGCCCGGATAGCCGCGAGCGCGCAGAGTATTGTCTTGCTGCAAGGCGAGAGCGGGAGCGGAAAGGACTACCTCGCGCGCTGGATACATGAGCGGTCCCAACGGTCGACCGGCCCGTTTTTCGCAGTGAATTGTGCCGCCATACCACAGGAACTGGCGGAATCCGAACTCTTCGGACATGAACGCGGCGCTTTCACTGGAGCAACAGGACGCAAGAAGGGAATGTTCGAACTCGCAGAAGGCGGCACAATCCTACTCAACGAGATCGGTGAGCTTGGATTGTCGCTGCAATCCAAGCTGCTCGCCTTCCTTGATACGCAGTCCTTCCTCCGGGTAGGTGGTGAAAAGCAGGTTCAGATTGATGCAAGGCTCATCGCAGCGACCCACCGCAACCTGGAGCATGAGGTTGCCGCAGGGCGCTTTCTCGAACCCCTTTACTACCGCCTGAGCGTTTTCCCCTTACATGTCCCACCCTTACGGGAACGGTCGGAAGACATGCCGATTCTTGTAAAGACGATCATGGCAAAACTCGCGCGGGAGATGCAACTCACCGAACTTCCCCGGCTCGGTCCCCACCACATAAAGGCTCTCGCCCAATATCCCTGGCCCGGTAATGTTCGCGAGCTGAGCAATGTGCTAGAGCGATCCCTGATCCTCTGCAGAGGCGGCGCCTTCGAGCTGGCGCTACCCGCCTCGCAAACTAGTGACGAAGATTTGTCGTACACTGTACGGTATGTGCCTGGGAGAACTGTTCGTGACGTCACCGATGAGGTCAAGACCTTCATGTGCGTAGCGGCAATGGACGCGTGTCAGGGTAACAAGAAGGAGGCGGCAAAGCTGCTGAACATATCCCGCGACGCTTTCTATAGATATATCAAACGACTGGCAAAGCGTCCTGAAAAAAAGACAGAACATTGAGCACTTGTCCTATTTTATGACACAGCAAAGTTGCTGATGCCATTGAATATATTGCTTTTTCCTGATTAGTGTCCGATTTCCCGGCTCGGGCATTCAGAGCCCGAGAAACCACACGGACCTCCCAACCGCCCCATCCTGTTCCACTAAGGCCCTAGAATATAGACAAGTTTACTCCGATTCGTGCCCATTCGACCACTCTGGCACGGAAGCTGCAACTTCTATTCTCCGAGATCGACCGCCGGCTGAGACTTGGACCGAACGCGTTAACACCGCCACAGGTCCCCGGCTCAAACAGAGAGGCTTGCGAGTGCCGCCGGAAGGCATCCGAGTCCGAGCCGGCCACAGAAGAATACCCGAAGGTGAAATGATGTCAGGAATCAACCTTATCGCTGAAGCAATGAACGGAAACCTGGCGGCAGTCCGCAAGCTCGTTGCCAATGGCACTGACGTCAATTTCGCCAACCGAATCGGAGTCACGGCCCTCATGGCGGCCTGTCAGTGGGACCGACTGGAAGTGGCAAGATTCCTTTTGGCCAACGGAGCTGACCCGGAGACCAGAAAGAGATACTCGGGGAGGAATGCCCTCATTTACTCGTGCCTCTCAGGAGATTCACAAATTGTCAAACTCCTCTTGGACCACGGTGCACCCGTGGATTCAACCGACGACGCCGGCAGGAGTGCTTTGATGATAGCGGCAACCATTGGGAAAGCGGAAATGGTGAGACTCCTCCTGCAAAGTGGCGCCAACATTCATTTCCGGGACCACTCCGGGGCAACCGCGTTGGATTGGGCCGCTGTGCAGGGCCGTGACGAAATTCTGGAGATACTCAATCCGCAAGGCGCCATGGGAACACTTACCCGAAAAGGATTTCCGGAAACGAACGTGCCACAACGAAAGGATGAGGAGGTAAATAGCCGTGGCTGAAACGCGACTCGATGCCCTGACAAATACCGGCAGGAATGCTCTGGAGAGCGATTTTGAACTGGAAGGCTTGAAGCGTTGGAGAGAGCAGGCTCATCAGTGTGTAGCAATATTGGTCGGTGAGGATCACCCTTATGCGGAACACTTCAAACGCGCGATCCGGAGGGCGGAGTTCTCAAGTCTGCTCACCGATGTGGGAGTCATAACTGGGGCGAAGCTCCGGCTGTTGCAGGGCTTCGAATCCTGTGACACAACCGCCGCGGGAGATTCACAAGAGGCAGACTCGGACGCGTGCGTCGTCCGGCCTACTGCTCCCTTTTGTTATCTGACAATGAGGAGATCTCCCGGGGGCGGGATTCGTCACGGATGCAATGCAATCACTAACCATTTCCGGGGCTGGCGTCTTCAAGACAAGAGTTCCATAGACTGATCACAAATCTCAAGGGGTTTGGGGATGTCAAGAACAAGAGACGGTCGTCCCAGCGTACTGATCATACATGAAAATCCAAGAATTGCTCGGTTCTTCGAAGGAGTTCTGAGAGGAGGCTTTCGGGCAGACTCCGTCATGGACTGTTGCCATGCTCTGGATGCCCTCCGGATTGATCCACCGGACCTCATACTCTGCGACATTAGTTGCCTAGCCGGAAATGCGGCCGGATTCCTCGACACCCTACGGGAGGAATTTGATTTTGCTCAGGTTCCGCTGATCGTCGTGACGGACGATCATACGACCCAACTTGCAGAGGTGGTGAGACTCCGATTCGGAGATGTTGACTGCGTTCACAAGTCGATCAGCCCTCTCCTGTTGAACTGGAAGGTCGCTAACTGGCTGCACATCGCGCAGGAGGTGGAAAGGATCCGGGAATCAAAGTCTTTCGCAAACAAGCAAGCCCGCAGACTCCAATCACAACTGGAGATGTTGGTCCACGACCTCAAGTCTCCCTTGGTGGCTTTGAGAGGTTTGCTCAATAGGCTTGGAGCAAAGCTGGTCGAACTGTCCGCCGATCCTCGGATCCTGGAAGATCTTCAGCGCCTGCATGACATTAGCCGGTCAATGAAGGACATACTGGACTCAGGTAGAAATGCCGATCCAGAGACGGACTCGCGAGGGAAGCATGAAACGTTACAACTCGACGCACTAGCTATCCAGGTCGTGCAGCAATATCAGCAACGGATAGAGGAAAAGGGAATAGATGTGGAGATAGCTACGGGGGACGCTCCCGCTGCGGTGATCGGCAGCCGCGTGGATATCAGGCGGGTGCTGGACAATTTAGTGGCCAACGCTATTCTGCACGCTCGTGAAGCACACAATCCGCGAATTCTCGTCACGATTCTCCGTAAGAGGAGATCCGTTGTGGCGCAAGTTTCCGACAACGGCGTTGGTATTCCTTACGAGTATCAAGACAAGGTTTTTGATCGCTTTTTCCGGGTTCCAGGGACCGGCGAAAAACGTGGGAGCGGCCTGGGACTTCACATAGTCAAGGAACTCGTCGAGGGCCACAATGGCCGGGTGTGGGTAGAGTCAGAACCAGGGAAGGGAGCAACATTCGCATTCTCGCTGCCGAAGCCGGTTAGGCCGGATCATATCACACTTGATTGTGAGGTGGGTGGTGCGCCGCGGGAAGTTGATCGGGAGCATTGGTAGCCGGGCCACGGAACAGTCGGTAATGCTTCAGAGTTCGGGCCTGTCGAGTGGTAAAGGTGAGAAGAAAGAGGAGACCGAGGAAAAGGACGATGGCATGCATCAAAAGGAAAGGCGCTTCGGAACCTCAAGCGGCAAGAGGAAATCCGTCAACATCGGAGTCAAGTGATCCACCACGCGTCACTGAACGGAGAAAGCCTTCCACACTTCCTCCGGCCGGCGGCTGCAAATGGTTTACATGGGAGAATGCCCAGAAAGCTCAGGAGGTTCGTTATGGCCAAGAAGATCCTAATCGTAGACGATGAACCGGATGTGACTATGTTTCTGTCCACTCTTCTCAGAAAGAACGGATATGAGACCGTTACCGCGACCGACGCAGACAAAGGGCTGGAAGCGGTAAGAACGGAGAAGCCCGACCTCATTAGCCTGGACCTTCTCATGTCGCACAAGAGTGGAATCAACATGTTACAGGAGCTAAGGACCAACGAGGAGACCAGCGACATCCCCGTAGTTATTGTCACCGGTTTCCGGAAAGAAAACGTTCCGGAGATGGACTTCATTGAATGGCTGCGAGAGAGCTTTTCCAAACCGCCTGAGGCGTACCTGGAAAAACCTGTGGATGAACAAGCCTTCCTGAACGCAGTCAAGAAGGAGATTGGATGAGCCGGCATCGCCTCATCCACACTGAAAGGAGTCAGAGAATGCCCGGATTAGATAGAACAGGACCGCGGGGCGAAGGTCCCCGAACGGGACGGAGACTTGGGCTGTCAGGACGGCCCACGAGTGCGACGACGTGGCCATAACTAGTTGATGCAGGTCGCTATGGCTCCCCAAAGGCGGCAGATAGTTCACCAGGAGGCAGGCTCGTGCGACAAGGCCACCACGAAGACAATGCGCCTGGCTTGCTTGATTAGAGCTTTCCTTTGAAAAGGTTGCTGCCGGAAACGTGATTGAAAGAGGGATAAAGATGTCAGAAGCACGCAAATTTTCGCAAGAGGAATCAGTGACAAGAGGCCAGGCCGGGTCCCCAAGGGACGCTGAGGCAGAGCGGGAACTTGCGGACGAGCTGCTGGCCGCCACGGTGTCCATGATCAAGCATCGCATAACCGTCATGGGCGGCAAGGGTGGTGTCGGTAAGTCTACCGTAGCCGTAAACCTTGCAGCCGCACTCGCAACCGACGGGAGGCAAGTTGGAATAATGGATGCCGATGTGCATGGTCCTGACGTACCTATGATGTTTGGGCTGGAAGGGCAGCACCCGGAATCTGCATCAGGCTATCTTCTCCCCTTGATCGGGCCGAAGAACATCAGAGTCATGTCCATGAGCTTTCTTATTGGCAGCAGAGACACGCCAATAGCTTGGCGAGGTCCTTTGAAGCACAGGCTGTTCCAGCAATTCCTCACCGAGGTCGAGTGGGGCCCATTGGACTACCTCGTCGTTGATCTGCCTCCCGGCACTGGTGACGAGCCTCTGAGCGTCGCCCAGTTGCTCGGGAAGCCCATGTCCACGGTCATTGTTACCACACCCCAGGACGTGGCTCTCCTGGACTCACGGAAGGCCGTGGTTTTTGCCCGGGAAATGGAGATGGATGTCCTGGGAATCATAGAAAACATGAGCGGTCTCGAATGCCCCCATTGCGGGCGCAAAATAGACCTTTTCAAGGTAGGTGGTGGAGAAAAGGCTGCACAAGAGCTTGGAGTCCCATTTCTCGGTCGCATACCCATTGATCCTGACGTGGTTACAGGCGGTGACGCGGGCGTACCGATTGTGTTCAAGAGTCCTGATTCCAAGACTGCCAAAATGTTCAAGGAGTTGGCCCTTAACGTCGACAAAACCGTCTCGAACAATTCCTGAGCCTTGCCTTGGACTGGTGAGCGCTCACGGATGTAAGCCCCGGAGGTTCTTATGAAAATTGCAATCACCGCCAAAGGACCGGACCTCGATGCAGAAATGGATCCACGGTTCGGACGTGCCAAGTACATTTTGATCCTGGACTCTGAGGGCAGCCTCACTGAGATAATCGACAACTCAGCGAGCGCAGAGGCCATGGGAGGCGCCGGCATACAGACGGCAAAACTATTGGCCGACCGAAAGGTAGATGTGCTTCTCACAGGCCGTTGCGGGCCCAACGCGCTCAGAGGTCTAAGCGCCGCTGGGATTAGGGTGGTGGAAAATCACACAGACAAGGTCCGGGTAGCCGTAGAGCGCTTCACCATCAGTGAAATGACCTTTGCCGAGATTGACGCGCCGGGCGAGGGTGGCGATACGGGACGTGGGGCCGGCCTCTTCGGCGGAGTCTAAGCTTGTGAGGTAACCATGAGAATCGCGATACCAGCTGTAGGAAAGGATCTGGAAGCAGAGGTGGATCAGCGTTTTTCCAGAGCCTGTTTTTTCCAAATCTTCAGTTCCGATGGATCCTTAATCGAAGTCATCGATAACCGGAGAAATGTCTATTCCACTTTTCCACCTCGCGATGAGGTCTGCGCTTTGTTGTTGGAGAAAGGAGTCGGTCTTGTTGTCACGGGACGCTATGTGTTGGGGGCTCGTAAAGCCCTGCAATCTGCCGGAATCATAACGCTCCAACAACCCCTAGGGACTGTAAGAGAAGCTCTTCAATCGGCAATCGGAGTGCGGCAAGATCCTGGACCGACGCAGCACCAAGTAGGGGTTTCATAGGCCTGCCCGAGTTTCCGCGGGAACACCTCGATCGTGCAGGCTCGACTGGCGCGGCGCCCAATCCACAGGAGGCTATTTCATGTCACCAAAAAGAATTCTTCTTTGCACGGACTTCTCTGAGAATTCTGAGCCTGCTCTTCAATGCGCTCTTGAACATGCAAAAGTTTTTCAGGCTGCGTTGTTGATTCTCCATGTCACCGATTCCTGGGCGGGCTTCCCGTCGTATGAGCACGGCGTCTACCTCAATATACAGGAAGTTGTTCAGAGCCGCGAGGAATCCGCGCTGGCAAAGCTGGAACACATCCTGGAGGAACATGGCGAAATTCCAACTGACGTCAAGACCTATTCCAGGATAGGCGTCCCGGCTCAAGAGATAGTTCGTCTCGCGGATGAAGAATCCGTGGACATGATTGTGATGGGTACCCACGGATGGACCGGATTCAGACACATGCTGCTAGGCAGCGTAGCTGAGAACGTCTTGCGGACCGCCAAATGTCCGGTGTTGGTTGTCAGACCTCGGCACTGACCACCCAATCGGGGACCTCAAACCTCGCCGGCTGTTCTTGACTGGAGGCGCCGCATGGAAGCTGTCGGATTAGAAGACGCACCTGATGGGTTGAGGATGTGAACTGAGATCGCGTGGCCCACCGCACGGTGTGTCACCTTGCTCGTCAACTCTTCCCTGGGGCCACTGCTATGAACCTCAAACAGTCACTCGGACAATCAGTAGGTAAGTGGTTGGGCTCTGCCGGTCAGATGTTCATGGAGCCGGACGCGGACCAACGGCATATCGGCAAGCAACGCAAATCATTGGACCCTCCCTGCTCAAAGGGAGTTGATCCCAATGAAACAAAAGGCGGACATGAAGCTCAACAATATGACGGCTTTATAGTCTGCCAGGGAGCCAACGATGAGAATAGCAATAACAGCAACCGGGCGAGACTTGGACGCGGAGATCGACCCTCGTTTTGGGCGTGCCCAGTACATTCTTGTGGTCGATCCTGACGGTAGCATCATTGAAGTAATCGACAACGAACAGAATCGAGCTGCCACGGGCGGCGCGGGTATCCAGGCGGCAAAGATGTTGGCCGATAAGAAAGTGAACGTGCTTCTCACCGGGAGGTGCGGCCCAAACGCCACCGAAGCATTGAAAACGGCCGCCATTGACTTCAGGGAAGTCCGACAAGGTACTGCGAGAGAGGCCCTGGAACGCTTCAACCGAGGTGACACGGCCGATACGAGCGGGCCTCAAGCCGTGCCGGGATCCGCTGGTCCGGGACGCGGGGGCCGTGGTGGCGGAGGAGGCCGTGGCAAGGGCATGGGCCGAGGAATGGGTAGGACCCGAGGCGGGGGCGGCAGCCGTTGGTTCGGATAGACTCCGGTGGCCCGGCCAACCTGACCGGATCTCTGAAAGGGAGCCTTTCCAGTGCATGAGCGATTTGGGTTGGATCCAAATCGACGTTTCTTCGAGATGGCAAACCCGTAACGGAACAAAAGGAGAGACCGATGAAAGACGAACTCCTTTTCTACAACCCGTTTAGGATGTTGAGCCCGAAGTTGGATTGCGAGGCTCTGAGATCTGAGACGTTGCACACAGAGCCGGTAACCGAGTCGATTTCTCTGCAGGAAGGTTTGCTGATCATGGTCGGCAAGCTCATCGAAATGTGTCGACTGCTTGTAAAAGCCATTGTCACCGGTTCCGACACGCAAATGGACACATGTGTGGCGCTGGCAAAAGAGGTTCACGAGCAGGAAAAGATTCTCACGAGAGATCTCGTTGGGTCCGATGTCAAGGGGGAGCTTCTCAAGGGCATGATCAGGTTTCCGTATCGGCTGGAAAGGATCGGCGACATGTTCGAGAGCATTCTGGACTGCTGCCGAATCAGAGCAAGGTACGGCATTCCATTCAGTGACAAGGCTTTCTCGGAGATGGATCAACTGTTCACACTGCTCCTGGAAATGATGACCAACCTTCGGGATGCATTCAGAACGCCCAACCGGCTGATTTTGGAAGCCGTCATTGCTGACGGGAAGAGGCTCAACGAATTGTTCGAGGATTTCAAGCTGGCCCACTGGCAGCGCCTGGAAGCAGGATTCTGCGCGGTTGAGGCCTCCTCTTTGTACCGGGACATTCTGGATTCACTTAAATCCATAAACGAATACCTGGTGAAAATGGCTGAAACGCTGCTTGAGCTGGCAACGGAAACTTCAACTCAGGGAGAGTCGGGGACCGGCACAAATGAAAGGCAGCTCTGACCGATCCTGTTACGAGAAGTGAACCATGGGTGATTTGATATACATGAATGCGAGAAAGACAAGAGACGGACACGTGTCGTTGGGAACGCCTTATCTGAAGCCTGCGGAGGAACGGTTCACACAGATCGGCTCCCACAAAAGGGGCAAGATCGTTCATTTCGACACTGTGAACCGAGACCTTTTCTCACTTCAGTACAGAGGCCGCAAGTCAGATGACCGGAAGCCTGTGCTCTACAAGGGCTCGACTACCGTAAATCTGTCGGACAACGACGAGACTGCGGACGTTACAGTGCGTGTGTTCGTCAAGACTCGGCGGCTGGAATATTACTTCTTCTGTCCTTGGTCAGGCAAGAGGGTTCGTGGGAGGGTAGATTGCAGGGCCCATTGCGGCACGGATTGTGTTGGTCTGACTTGGCCGGAAGTCCAAAAAATGGTCCGTCGCCACATTCTGAAAAAGAACCACAAAAACCGTCATCAAACCGGCCAGAGTAGGGACGTGTCCGACCCGGTGGCCAGTTACAGCTATTCCGACAAGCAACTTTTTGCTGTCCCTATGGCAGCAGGAGGTTTTGACGATGATTCCGAAAAAGATACTCTTTTCCACCGATTTCTCAGAAAACTCAGTGCCCGCTGGTCAGTGCGCAGATGAATTCGCAGCGGTGTTCGGCGCCGATCTCACGATCTTTCATGTGATTGATTGTTGGGCAGGATTTCCAGGCGACCCTAATGACATACTGAATGTTGTTCAGAACCTGGAGGATTCGGCCAAGGTCCAAGTGGAGCAATTGTCAAGCAGGCTGAAACAGAGTCTACCGATCTCATCGTGATGGGAACTCATAGCTGGACCGGCGTCCGCCACGTGTTGCTCGGCAGTGTGGCAGAACATGTATTGCGTACTGCCACCTGTCCTGTGCTGGTCGTCAGGCCCTCCGGGAACGGTTCAGGGAAAGAGTAGAGTCTCTGAGGGCCTTGTGAGGTACACCGTTGGGCTACAAGTTGGACCCGGTCTTCAGGAACCAGCCTGGACGGCTCTTTTCCCGAGACTCCACTTCCTTGCTTGTGCAGCAAGATGAGTGAGACCTAATCCTCATCGAGAGGTCAGCAGGACCTTACATCATTTAGGAGGTCAAGAAAATGGAAGACAAAGTACTTGCCGCCGCAAAATCAGGAAACGTGACTGAGCTTAAGGAACTTCTAGCTGCGGGCGCTTCTCCCGAGGCCAGAGACGAACTCGGTTGGACTGTCTTGATGTGGGCATGTGCCATGGGATTCGCGGATGCAGTGAAAGTCCTTCTTGAAGGTGGGGCGGACACCGAGGCTCGGGATCAATACTGGGCGACGGCTTTGATGAAATCGTGCCGCAGAGGATTCCCGGAAGTGGCAAAACTTCTGATCGATTACGGCGCTGACTACAACGCAAGGGACGAGTACGGCTGGACGTCTCTCATGCGTGCCGCACGAGGCGGACATGACGAAGTGCTCAAAGTTCTTCTGTGGCAAGACGTTGAAACGGAGGCCGTCGATCAATATGGGGCAACTGCTCTGATCATAGCCGCGGCGGATGGGCGATACTCGGCTGTGAGGACTCTCTTGGAGGGCGGCGCAAAAATCCACGCCAAAGACAAGAATGCTTGGACAGCCTCGACGTGGGCAACTTCGGCGAGGCATTCGGATGTGGTGGAGCTTCTGAAGGAATTCGAAGCCACATCGAGCATTCCACATAAAACCGCCACTCGCCTGTAGCTGGAGCGTTGCAGCATCGACAACAGGGATGAGTCCGCGAAGTGGGCCATAAACGGGCTATTCAAACAAGGTGCAGTCGTCGAAGCAGTGCCTATTCTAAAGGAGTGAACCAATGAAGCACACATCCCGTACTCGAAGGCCCAAGAAGCTCAGGTATGCTGGAGATCTCTTCAACTACCCTGGCTCATTCAGCTTGTTGGAGGCGTTGACATGAGCCGAGAATCCATGCCTGAAGAATCAGTGGGCAAATGGCTGGACTCTGCCGGTCTGATGTTCATGAAAGTGGATCCGGACCACACAGTGACATATGCAAACTACACCCTTGAGAATCGTTTCGGACACCCCGAAGGCCGAGAATTCTATCGATACTTGTGCGGCAAGGAAGTGCTCTGCAAGGAGTGTCCGGTTGAACAGGCGCTCCGTGGAAGCTCGCAAGCTCAGACTCAGCTTGAATGTCCGGATCAGGGCGGTCGGGTGGTTCATCTCCATGCAACGGCCGTCCCAATCAAGGACGATGCGGAAAGGATTACTGGCGCCGGAGTTCTGATAATGGACGTGTCCCGCACGCATCGCATGGAGGAAATGGTCAAGGAATCGCATCAACGTTATCAGCAGCTCGTTGACCAGCTTCCCGACCTCGTTTTCTCTCTCAATCCTTTGGGTAAGTTCACCCTTGTCAACTCGCAGGCTGAAGAGTTGCTTGCTTGCCCGAGTCGACAGATCATCGGAAAACGCTTGTGGGACTTCATTGTTTCTGAAGATGCAACAATTGCCAAGACGCTTGTAGAAGCTACCCCCGGCACAGTCTGGGACCAGGAATTAGGTGTTCGTGATGCCAAGGGCTTGAAGAAGCATGTCCGTATTCGGTGCAACCCTCGGTTCGATAGTCAGGGAAATCTGTTGGGCTTTGAAGGGGTGATGCGAGACAGAACAGCCCAGTGGGAGTTGGAACACGAAATTCAAGCCTGTCAGGCATCTCTAACAGAATCGGAACACCGATACTGGAGCCTGGTGGAGGAGATCCCGGACATTGTCTTTGACCTGGATTCGTATGGTCACCTTACTTTTATCAGCTCGCAGGCCGAACAATTTCTCGGGTATTCGCCCGAGCGCATGCTGGGCAAGTCCTTGCGCGAATACGTTGACACCGAAAGTCGGTCGGTGGTCGAAGCAATCCTGGCGCTTCAGCCGAAGGAAGTACGGGATGAGGAAATAACGATTGTCGATTCCCAAGGGAACACGAAGTGGGTTCGGATGAGGTGCAAGCCGTCACTGGATTCATCAGGAGAGATAATCGGCTTCGAGGGGGTAATGGCCGACAGGACCGTCAGAAAAGATCTTGAGGAAGAACTTGACGCGTCACGCAAAGCGCTCCTGGACAAGACGGAGATAATAGATGACCTCCGGGTCCGTAGAACCGACTGGGAAAGATCAAAGGTCATAGAAGAGCACGCAGCAGAACTTGCCCATGAACTAAAGCAGCCACTCGCTATCATTGGAGGCTTCGCCGGTAGAATGGCAAGGAAGCTGGGAGCCCACCAGGAACTTGATCCGGGCGCCCAGCCGGAGTGTTACTACGTGATCATGAAAGAAGTGAAGAGACTGGAGAAGATCCTTCTCGATCTCGCGGACTTAACGAGACAACAAATCCTTCGATTGGAAAGAGTGGACCCCAACAGCCTGATCCAAGAGGTGCTGCGCATAAATGAAGAAAAACTGAAGGAGAAGAACCTGACATTCCATGCCGACCTCGACGATGATCCGGGCGAGGTACCTCTCGATCCACAACGTTTTCAGCATGTCCTTCGGAACATGGTGACCAACGCCATCGAGGCGTCACCGGAGAACGAGACAATACGACTGGAGACCGGAATGTTCGTGCCCGATGATGGAGCCCGGGAGATCCAACAACTGGAAGTTGAGAGCTATTTTGAATTCAAGATCCGCAACGCGGGGACGCCTATACCATCGGAAGCGCTTCGGAAGATCTTCGATCCTTTCTATACGACAAAGGACCAAGGCACAGGCATCGGTTTGGCCCTATCAAAGAAGATAGTCGAGGAGCATCATGGCTCCATTGCAGTCCAGTCCGACGACAGTGAGACTGTTTTCACCGTGCGGATTCCGCTGAATCCTGTCACAGCACACATAGGAGAGGTATCTGAGATCAGCGTGGCTCCGTCAGATGCCACGGATGAGTAAGAGTCGCAGTCCGGGGTTGGCGTAAGAGCGTGACCAAATGGATTTTGGGACACATGTCAACCGTTCACAGCGGCAAAGGCAGCGAGCAACGCATTTGGCTGTCCATTCCGTGGCAGCCCCGGGAGCAAGAAAGCACAGGAGGTGATCGTTATGGAACTAGTACCCTGGAAACCGTTTGGAGACCTCAGTTCGTATCGCAAGGAAATTGACAGATTCTTTACCGGATTTCTTAGGGAAATCCCGTTCCAAGAACGGTTTGCGGAACATTGGCTGCCACCAATTGAGATTTCGGAGACTCAGGACAAGGTCATCGTCAAGGCCGAGTTGCTGGTCTGGAGGCAAAGGATGTTACCGTGAGCGTGTCCGGGGACTTCCTGACAATAAAGGGGGAAAAGGAACAGCAGGAAGAGGAAAAGGAAGAACACTTCCACTATGCCGAGAGGTACTACGGTTCTTTCCAGCATTTCATACGGCTGCCCGTCAACGTAGAGGTCGACAAGGTGGAAGCGACCTTCAACAAGGGCGTTTTGAAGATAACGCTTCCCAAGGTGGCGGGAGCCGAAAAGAAGGAAATCCAGGTAAAGGACAAATGACAGACGTCATGGCGGCATCGAAGATGGTAGTGGAATGGTTCAAGGGTTTGAATCCTATCATGCAGGCGTTTTGGGCAACGCTGTTTACTTGGTTTCTCACTACCTTGGGAGCCGGGATGGTTTTCTTCTTCAAGAGAATCAACCGCAAGTTACTTGATGGGATGCTGGGATTTGCAGCCGGAGTAATGATCGCGGCCAGTTTCTGGTCGCTTTTGGCCCCAGCGATCGAGATGGCCGAGGCAACAGATCTGCCTGCTTGGATTCCGGCGACTGGAGGGTTTCTGCTCGGAGGACTTTCCTTTGGATTGTAGACAAGACTCTGCCCCATCTGCATTTGGGCTTTCCTATAGAGGAAGCGGAGGGGATTAAGACCGGCCGGCACAGGAGCGTTCTTCTTGTACTGGCCATAACACTTCACAACATCCCGGAAGGTTTGGCTGTCGGTGTTGCTTTTGGCGCTTTGGCAACGGAAATCCCGTCAGCAACCTTGGGTGGTGCTATAGCTTTGGCCATAGGTATTGGGATTCAGAATTTCCCGGAGGGTGCCGCTGTTTCGATACCTCTTAGGCGAGAAGGATTTTCGAGATTATCGAGTTTCTGGTACGGGCAACTATCGGGAGTTGTCGAGCCTATTGCCGGGGTCATTGGAGCTGTAGCTGTCATCGCCATGAGACCTATCCTCCCGTACGCGCTCTCTTTTGCAGCAGGGGCAATGATATATGTGGTCGTCAAAGAGCTGATCCCGGAATCTGAAATGGAGAAAAACACCGACGCTGCCACGGGGGGCGCCATGCTGGGCTTTGCCGTCATCGATGCCGGATCGCCGACGGGAAAAAGGGCCTTTGCCGGGTTCGGATGAACCACGGAGGCACACTGTACACCCTGGTCTATGACAAGGTGGTCGCCTCGAACGTGGACCCAATCGAGAAGAAGCCTCTCTTCCACTTCGCGCCGGGGAGCAAGTCCTTCTCCATCGCTACGGTAGGCTGCAACTTCCGCTGCTCTTTCTGCCAGAACTATTCGATTTCGCAGATGCCTCGTGAAACCGGGCGCATAGTAGGAGACAACCTGTCTCCCGCCCAAATAGTGGCCATTGCGGTCCGGAACGAGTGCAAGAGCATAGCATACACCTATACTGAACCGACCATCTTCTACGAGCTGGCAAGGGACACGATGGTTGAGGCCGGAAAGGCCGGGCTCCTCAATGTCTTCGTAACCAACGGATACATGACCCGGGATATGCTGGACGATGCGAAGGGCCTTCTGGACGCAGCCAACGTGGATCTCAAGGCGTTCACTGACAGATTCTATGCCTATAACGTCAAAGCCAGACGCAGGGGCGTAATGGATACCCTGCGCTACATGAAGGAACTGGGAATCTGGCTGGAAGTGACCACCTTGCTGATTCCCACTTTGAATGACGACCCCCACGAGATCCGGGAAATGGCGCGGTTCATTCGGAATGAACTCGGCGCCGAAACCCCATGGCATGTGAGCCGGTTTTTTCCTCACTATAGGGAACGGGAGCTACCGCCCACGGATACAGAGACCCTGAGACGCGTTAGGCAGGTAGGACTCGATGAAGGGCTCTCCTACGTCTATACAGGTAACGTGCAGGGGGAAAAGGGTGAAACGACATACTGTCCGGAGTGTTCACGCATTCTGGTCGAACGACTGGGAAGCCAACTTGTTTCGTACGACATAAAGGACGGCCACTGTCCCACATGTGGATACCGCGTGGAAGGGGTAGAAATGTGAAGGCCCTGCAGGCACAAGCTGTTGTTGGCTTGAGTCCAACTACCTCGCTCTATGTTCAGCGGCCAGACCAGGAAGCTTTGAGAAACGATCTCTCGTTGTGGAGGAAATGAAAGAGGAGGAAGACGTGATAGATCAAAGGACAGATATATTGATCATAGGCGGAGGACCCGGAGGAATGATGACTGGCGTCACCGCTTTGAAGAGCAGTCACTGCAGGGAGCTGACCGGAGCAACAGATGGAAGGCTTCGTGATTTCTTCATTCGTCGGTCTCTCAGTGGACCGGCACAGATGATCTGAGCCATTGTCCGTGTTCAAGGTGGTCAGAGGCACATGCGTTATGGAAGTCCTTGTCCTCTTAAACCAGGCGGTACTAATCAGCTTCTTGGTCTTCGTAATGATGCTGCTCGTGGATTTCGTGGATCATGCCACCCAGCAACGCATTACGGCTGTTATCCAAAGCGGATGCTTGCGGCAGTACACTCTGGCCTCATTTCTTGGCTCAACCCCAGGATGCCTTGGAGCGTTCATGAACGTGAGTCTCTATGTCCACGGCATCATTTCCTTCGGAGCCATCGTCGGCGGAATGATCGCCACTTCCGGGGACGAGGCTTTTGTCATGCTTGTTCAGTTTCCGCGGACTGCCCTGGTTCTCTTTGCCTTGCTGTTTGCTTGCGGCGTGATCTTTGCCTGGGTCGCTGACAAGCTAGTTCTGGTTTTTCGTCTGACGCCTACAGCTTACTGCACGGATCATCAGTGTGAACAATGTCGATCGGTTCAGGAGCAAGAAGAGGTTTTCAGTGACGCCTTTTCGGCCACGAGCATTCTTGACAATTTCCGCAGGTTATCTTTCGCTCGGTTTCTTCTGATCTCACTGGTGGCCGGCTTGCTCATTCTCCTTATGACCGGAACAATTGGGCCGCCTTCCTGGAATTGGAAACGGGTCGCGTTCACGGCTCTGGCAGCGTTCCAGTGGTTTTATGCTTTTGCCGCCAGAACCACCCAGATCTCCGTCTTCTCAGCCGGGCTATTTTCCAACCGTTGGGTTGTGCTCGGAGTCGCCTCAGCCATTGCCTTGCAGTTGCTGGCCATCTACACGCCGTTCGGGCAGAACGTATTCCACACTGCGCCTCTGACCCTGGGCGACTGGAGTCGCATATTGACAGTCTCCAGCAGCATATTCGTGCTTGATGAGACACTTAAGTTTTTCGGAGTGTACCGGACGGCTACCAAATCCATAGACGCGGTTCCACTCCGGAGACCGGCCTGAAAAGTGTTCACGAGTGAGGCCACATAGGTTGCAGGAAACGTTGCTGCCTTATGCGGTTGGTTCGTCATCTCTAACGACCGCAAATACGCCTTATCCCAATGCGCTTTCCAAGATGTGACTCTGCGGTACAGGAAGTAGGCCACGGAATGTGGCACTCCCGGATCACTCTGGATGGCACTGATTCCCCTACAAAGAGCCTCTTCCGGTTCCTCAAAGGATTTGAATCCGGCGTCTGGCATGGGGCTTCTTCCCCGATTTTTCCCCAACTATTCTCAACCGGCTTCGTTTGCGTTACTCTCAGCGCCTTATGATCTTGGGAGCGGCTTCTTGAAGATCTGCAGCCAGTTGCCGGGCGCTCTCGTATCGCTCGGTAGCACCTTTGGAAAATCGGAGCAGAATGGAATTGAGCACATCGTCGATGTAAGGGTACAAGAGTTTGAGATTGCAAGCTGATTGGGAAAAACGCTTTGCATATCTTCCGGTTTTAATATAGCGGCAATTTCAGGATGTCTTCCGGCCAGATCCGCATAGGCCGTGTAATCCTTTCCCACAACAAAACTCAGAAGTGTCCCCATTTCAAACACATCTCGGATGAGGAGATTCTCCTTTTTCTTGTAATCGTAGTCAAAATCTATACACCGGAACCTCCCCGTGTCTTTCTCCACGTGGATGTGGTCCGGCGTGATGTCCCCGTGGATCTCTCCAAGCTCATGGAGTTCGGCCATGGACCGGAACGCATACACGACACCCTCAAGTAGGGCAGGCAGATGATTGCGGTAATAGGTATCATGATCCGCCTGAATTGATCTCACCACGACATCCAGACTCCTTCCGGGAATGCGGTCGATGACTCTGACATTGTTACCCGCAGCGTCGTATCCATGAAATCCCTGCATGAATCCTTTGTGACCCTTGACCCTTTCCAATATACGGGCCTCCTTTTCAGGATTACGAAGGCAATTGAACTTCAATCCCTCTATACGGCAAGGGAACTCCTCATAAAAGGGGAGTTTCACTATTTTGCGGTCCCCGGTTGCCAGGTCAATACAGGCTTGACCCACGGTTTAGGCTCTCCCTCCAGACCGCATTTCTTCTCTGTTTCTGTACCTTTTACCAGGTATCCCACACCGTTGAGGGGTCGAGGAATGGTTCCCTGGACCGCAAAAAAGACCCTGTATCGTCTCGCTCATGACCCGACGGAGGCAAGACCGGCTTCACGTTGCTGAAGAAGACTCTCCTTCTGGCTCTGAGCGTACCTCACCGAACGCTCCCCGGTCAACCAAGATGTTCTCGTTGGCTCGTCGCCGAACACAGCTTGGTAGTATCGGGCCAAGGGCCTTGCTACTGCACTGGCTGGTAGGACTAAGCCAGCTGAACCCTCGATCTTTGAAGCTAATTCGGCAATGAATCGGAAGCAATCGACGGAAATATGGGTCTTTCGACGGACAAATCCGCATGAATTCTTAACAAAGAGCAGCTTCCGTCGTCTCTGGCATCTGCGCCCGCTCTCTTTAAATCAGGGTGGCTGAGGATGGGATGCCAATCATTCCTGAAAGAGGAAAATCTCGGAACCCGCCTTTCAAATCACTCAATATATATTTCCGTTCTTCGACCAAGTGGGCCCATCCCTCGGCATTTCCGTGTCCCCGTGCAATGCACAAGCCCAGAACCTTTCTCGAAGCTCCCGCACCAACCGGCTCGCAAATTGGCCCTACGCCTAGCAGCTCCCCCTCCAAACCTCCCCCCGTACGTAATTCCGGGAGGTTGTACGGTTCACGGTGAACGGTTACCGTCAGGTCAACCTATTCTGAAAACTCCAACAGATTTCAGACCATTCAATCTGCGTTTTCAGAACATACCTCCGGTCCCGCGGGTTTGGGCAAGCCTCGGTGCAATTGGTAACCATTCACTCACGCGGGGGCACCGGCAGGATGTCATTGCGAGCGCAGCGAAGCAATCTCCTTCTCGCCAGGTATGGAGATTGTTTCGTTGTTTCACTCCTCGCAATGACATGATCGATTAAAATATCTGCCCCGTGAAACTGAATGATTAGTGCAATTGTAGGAAATTGCTTGACTCGCTTTGATCATTGCTATAACTGCTCCACCGAGAACCCTGCCCTGGTTACGAAAGAAGCAAAGGGAGCGGAACCCGTCCATGACAAAGGAAGAAGTCCTTTCCAAGGTGAAGAAGCTCTTTGAACTGTCCAAGTCATCAAATGAAAATGAGGCTGCGCTGGCAGCAGCGAAGGCTCGCGAGTTGCTTTCTCGGCACAATCTTAGGGTGGCAGATCTACCGGCCGATGAAATGACGAATTCTCTTGATGCTGCCGAGACCACGGTAGAGGTGGGCAAAGTCCTGAGAAACTGGGTGAAGGGGCTACTGATATTTGTTGCCCAAGGGTTCGAGTGCGAACACATCATCCGCCGCCGCAATGGAGCCGCTCCAGTCTTGACGTTCATCGGAGTGGACGCGGATGCACAGGTGGCCGCCTACACTTTTCAATTCCTATTTAGGGAACTCAACGGGCTTGTTGACAAAGCCCTCCCTCATCTCAAACGTAAGAACCCGGGCTGGAACGGAGGTTCCTTACGATACGCCTATCTTGACGGTGCTGTCAGGAAGATCGGTGAAAGGCTCAAAGAAGAGACCCGTGAAATCAGAGTGACTGAGAAGAAGATGTGTACAGATCTGGTTGTGGCTAAGGAACAGCTGATTCGGAATTACATGGAGAGCAATTTTGCGAGCATCAGGAGGGAATACGGAAGACGGCGAGCTGTGAGCGTCAATGCTTTTGAGAAGGGATATGCTGATGCCGACAACATCGAGTTGAAAGCCGGAATCCAGAGCAATGACACAGAGCGCCTTCTTGAGACTGCTCATACCATTTCGTGAATATTATTCTAATCCGGGGGGATAACTCGCTCAAAAGCAGGTCTGAAAACGGGGGGGAACACATATCATTCGTGCGAACCGGCCGCGGATCGCGGATCCCGCGTCTCATATAGTCTTCCGCACTCAGTTCTGCGCGAATGCAACTTCATTGGAAGTTCCCCCTCACCCTAACCCTGTCCCGCCAGGGGAGAGGGAAAAGGGCTCCCCTCCCTTGACGGGAGGGGCTGGGGGAGGGTGACATCTTCGGCGCGAAGTTCGATGCGGAAGACTATAGAAGGTGTCCGGGGTCCCAAAGGGACTCTTGAATCCCATACACACTGCGACGCAAAAAATAGGTTGTGGATTCCGGCTCCTAGGCGAGCTTGACAAGCCCGGAGGGCTCAGATAGAATAGGCCTGATTGCAAGAGAGGGATAGCCGGAAGAGAATCGCCCTGGGTGCCCTGTCATGATTTTCCACTATGACAGAGACGCGGAGATGTCTCCCGAGGCCCCATCATTTGAACCAACGGCCGAGGTTTTCCCGTTATCCCCTTATAATCACTGCGCGTTGGTGACAAGGCATGCCGCGGGCTATGGGGGCGAAGCCTGTCCTGCCGGCCTCTACCTTACCCGATACCCGATACCCGGGCCGGGCCCATAGAGATCGTCATCAAAATCCTTTCTACACGCAGGGGCTTTGACGAAGGTGCTTCTTTTGGTCCACTGCTTTACAGCCTCCCGGCATTCAACCTAAACTTCGGCCCACTCACTGCCATTCGCCCAATTCTTGGTCGGCAACGGCCGGCTGAGCCCGAAGGGAAAGCTCAACAGGAGGGTTCATGCTATGAAAGTCCTGGTGACCGGTGGTTGCGGATTCCTCGGGTCACATGTTTGCGAATACTACGTCCATCGTGGTGACGAAGTCATATGCCTGGACAATATGACAAAATACGAGTTGAATCGAACGGGATACGCTGCGGATGCGGCAAGGAATTACAGCTGGGACCTGCTTTCCGGCATGGGCGCCAAAATGGTCCGGGAGGATGTCCGCAACCCCGAGGCTGTATTGCACTACTCTTCGGATTGCGATTACATAGTACACACGGCGGCTCAGCCTGCCATGACCATAAGCTGGGAAAACCCCGCGCACGATTTCACCAACAACGTGGTCGGCACGTTCAATATCTTGGAGGCAGCGCGGCGACACAAGATCCCGGTGGCATCCTGCGCTTCCATTCACGTTTACGGCAACCGAATAAACGAAACTCTCAAGGAAACCGATACACGATACGTCCGCGATCCCGCGGCAATAGGCGAGGATCATCCCACTCTGGAAGGGGATCTGTCTCCTCTCCACGCATCCAAGATGGCGGGCGACATCTATGTGCGGACCTACGCAAAGGTATACGGGCTCAAGGCGGCCAGTTTTCGGCTTACCGGCATCTACGGCCCACGGCAGTTCGGAGGCGAGGATCACGGATGGGTTGCCAACTTCGCAATCAGAGCCGTCCAGGGTTGGCCGCTTACGATCTTCGGAACCGGAAAGCAGCTCAGGGACATACTCTATGCCGATGACGTGTGCGCGGCTTTCCAGGCTTTCTATGAGAATCAGGTCCCTGGTGTCTACAACATCGGCGGTGGAGAGCCCTTTGCGATTTCCTTGCTGGAGTGCATTGACGTAATAAAGGAACTAGTCGCCAAGGAACTAACGGTGAAATTTGCCGAAGACCGATATGGAGACCTCCGCTATTTCGTCTGTGACATCCGCAAGGCCGCTGAATTTCTCAAGTGGAAGCCCGTTGTCCCGCCCAGAGACGGCATTAGGAAACTCATCACGTGGATCATGGAAAACCTGAGTCTGTTCAGTCTGAGTTGAATCCTCTCACTTTGGAGGCGATTTCCGGGTCATGAGAACAATATTGATCAATGCCCCGTGGGTCAAGGGGGACCTTTACGGGGTCCGAGCGGGAAGCAGATGGCCTCATCTCGAGGATTGCGGTACCAGCTCGTACATGCCGTTCCCGTTCTTCATGTCGTACGCGGCCGCGGTCCTGGCAAGAGCCGGTAAAGCGGTTGCAGTAATCGACGCGTGCGCGGAACGACTCGATGACAACGCTTGTCTGTCGAGGATAGAAGAGTTCAGACCCGATCTCGTGGTTGTCGAAACTTCAACGCCGTCGATCGAAGTGGATTTGTCCTTTGCTGCACAGGTAAAGGATCGATTACCAGGTGTTTTCACTGCGTTTTGTGGCCCTCACGCTCCGATGATGGAACATGGTTTTCTGGAGAGACACAAAAATGTGGATTTCCTCTTTCGGGGCGAATACGAAATGATACTGCACGACCTCGTAAACGTACTGGAAGACGGCGGTGATCCAGGCTCGATCAAAGGTATTACGCACCGACGACCCGACGGACTGGTTGTGGACAACGGTCCAAGGCCTTTGCTGAAGGATATCGATTCTCTTCCCTGGCCCGCACGAGACCTTTTTCCCATGGAACTGTACGACGACCGGCCGGGTGGGATTCCGTGTCCTTCACTGCAGATGTGGGCCAGCAGGGGATGTCCGTATCAATGTGTCTTCTGCGTGTGGCCACAGGTCATGTACGGTGGCAACACATACCGTGTGAGGAATCCTGCGGACGTGGCCGATGAGATTCAGTATTGCCTGGAACGTTGGCCGTTCAAGTCATTCTATTTTGACGACGATACTTTCAACATAGGAAAATCACGAATAATAGCCCTTTGCGAGGGGATTCGATCCCGAAACATTTCCGTGCCGTGGGGCGCCATGGCCCGGGCCGACCATGCCGATAGAGAAGTCTTGACTGCCATGAAGGCGGCCGGACTTGTTTCCATCAAGTACGGTATGGAATCCGGAGTCCAGGAATTGATCGATGCGAGCGGAAAGAATCTCAAGATCGAGCAGGTTGAAGACGCGGTCAGGATCTCCAAGGAGTTGGGACTGGAAGTGCACTTGACTTTTACGCTGGGCCTTCCGGGCGAAACAAAGGAGACCATAAGACGAACCATAAGAAAGGCCGTGGAGTTGGATCCCTTTTCCGTACAGTTCAGCATTGCGACGCCCTTTCCGGGAACGGTTTACTATGAAACGCTCAAAGAGGATGGGCGCATTCTTTCGGAGAATTGGGAAGATTACAGCGGTTCCACAGGCGCGGTTCACAGGACCGAAGAATTGACGGATAAGGATCTCAACAGGGCGTTGGAATGGGCTTACAGCGCATGGGACCGGCACCGCCTGATGTCGATTCGGCACTGGCCCCGGCTCTCGGGACAGGTCATGGCTCATCCTCTGGGATCGATCTCAAGACTTGTCACGCTTGTCAAGCACCTGCGTGAGCACGGGTAGTCCTTCCCATAAACCGACCAATCGGCTGACAATGACGGCCATTGTGTGATCTCACTGATACTGAAACTGCTCAAGTCTGCAAGATCCATTGACCCTCCGGTAGTATTGATCGTCCTATGTTGGATCGCTTTGTTTCCTGTGCTCTGGGTTTACGCTCGCTTGTTTCCCAGACTTCCGAGCCGAGTGCTCTTTTGGACTAACCAGGGCTTTCAGAAGCCTTCCTCCCGCGTGCGCAGCTACTTCTTTTGCAGAGAATTCCAACGCTTGAGTGGGGACGGAAGGGTCCTGGCCTTTTGGGATGACATTGCCGGGTATCACGGAATTGATGATTACAGGGTTTCGCTGACTCGCCGAACAATATGGACCTTTCGAGCCATGATAACGGCGACGCATAGTCGCTCCGGCGTCATAGTGGCTCAGCGACCTCTTTATGAATTCATGGCCCTGGGATACTTGAAGCTTATGTATCCTTTCGGCCTGTCCATTTGGATCGACATCGATGATTGGATATTCGACACATCTCTGGACGAATCCGAATCAAGCGTCCGTTTTCGGGACCTGCTTCCCATCAACGTCCTTTTTGCGGACGGATGTATCGTGGCGAGCGTTCCATTGGAACAAGAGGCTCGCAAATACTTCGAGCAAGTGGAGATCATACCCACATTCCCCGACGCATCCATGTTTCGCCCCAGTGACCGCGCCGGGCCGGCGATCAAGGGCCGACACATAGTATTCTCATGGGCCGGCACTTTTTGGATGGAACATGTCCTGGAAGACATACTGTTTCTGGTGAAGGCCCTGGATTTATTGAATGATGAGCGCGTTGTTCTCGAAGTGGCAGGGGGCGGCGACTACCTGGATCCGGTGCGCAGGGAAGTCTCCGGGATTCCGAAAAGCCTGAACGTTTCATTTCCGGGATGGATAGATCCGAAACAGGTGCCGGAATACATGGCAGGCATCGATGTCGGGCTTCACTGTTTGAGCCGGCATAATGATTTTACCGTTTCAAAGAGCCCTACCAAGCTCTTCGAGTATATGGCCAGCGCAAAACCGACTGTGTGTACCGATTACGGAGAACCCCGAAGATTCATCGAGCATGGTGTGACAGGGTTCCTCGCCGAGGGCACGGAGGATTTCGCGAAGTATTGCTCAATTCTGGTAAATGACCCTGAACTAAGGGACGCGATGGGTCAGAGAGCCAGAAAAAGGATTGAAGAAGAATACAACATCTCCGAAGGTGTCAAATCGCTCCGAGAAATCCTATTCCGGAATTGATTCCGTGGTCTCAACCCTTCACGGACAAGAGAGGGTGTGATCTTCCCGAGGCCGGCAATCCGTTTCAAGACACGCGTTCGGAAGATATTACCAATTTTCAACCAAAGCCCGACAAGCGCCAAGAAATGAATTACAATCCAGGCACATGGAGCGAGACCACATGATGAACGCCAATGGGAAGTCCGCAGCACATCCCAAGTTCTTGATTAGAAGAGGACAGGTCTTTTCGATCGACGATCCCGCGCCGCCTTGGAGAAAGAACCTGCAGTTTGGAGACGTCAACACGGATTGGACGAAGATCGACAACGAGCGGCTTTCGGATGAGGTCAAGGACAATCTTAAGAAAGTGGCTGAGATTGGCTCACACAAATGGTGGATGTCGCTGCTTCCCGGGGGGGTCTACGCCACGACCAAAATGTTCGGCGGCGACTATTTGCTGCGGATGGGCTGGAACATGTTTTCCGCGTATTCCAGGACTACGGGTTTCCTGCTAAGAGAATATGGCCTCCAGGCCGCGGCAAAATTCGTAGGCGCCAAAGTCCTGGTCCCTGTGGGTGAGGGCGCGGGAGCAGCGGCCTATTTTGTCGTTGGACCACTGATCAGAAAATACCCACACTTGGCCCCGAAACCGCGATGGTTGGAGATAGAGGTGACGACGATCTGCAACAAACGCTGCACGTTTTGCGAACACACACACTGGGGTCGGACCCAGGAGGCCAAACATCTTTGGATCGACGAGTATAGGCACATTTTGGATCAAGCAAACCTGACGTGGGTCCACACAACCGGCGAGGGAAGCTCGTTCCTCAATCCCGATTTTTACAGGATCCTGGCTGAGAATAGAAAGCGCAACATTCCTCATTACTTTGTGGATCACTTTGACGACGTTACCGAGCAGGATATGGATCGGATTCTCTCTTGCGATGTCTCCGGCATTTACATCTCTATAGACGGGGCTTCTGCGGAAACCTACAATCCGGTGCGCATTGGATGCGATTTCGATAGGGTAGTGGGCAATGTTCGAAAGTTCATTGATATGAAGATGAATCGGCGTCTGCACCTGCCTGAACTGAATTTCCGCATGGTTGTCACCAACGAGAACGTGCATGAAATGCCGGACTTCGTGGAACTCGTGAAGAGCTTCGGTGGAAAACGAGAGCTTGGCGGAGGCGCGCGATTGGACTTTGTGGGCGTGCTCAACTTTGATGAGAATGAGCAGAAATTCGCGGATACGATTCCCTATGCGATCTACAGAGAAACCATTGAAAAGGCACGGGCCTGTGAATTCAACGTGCTCTTGAGCCACATCGAGCCCTCACAGAATCCACCCTCATCACAGTGCATATGTTGGCTTGAACCCTATGTTCTCATGGGGGGCGACCTAATCCCCTGCTGCACGGTGCTCATGAGCAACAACAGAGAATACTTGCACTCTTGCGCGTTCGGAAACCTCTTCAACCAGAGTCTTGACGAAGTGTGGAACAGCGAACGATATCGGGAGTTCCGGCGGATAATTACCGACGATTCGAAACCCGTTCCAGGTTTCTGCGTAAATTGCAGAGGCTACGACACATCGGTTCGAGCCCGGGAGAACGGAATCCGATGGGATCTGTAGCTCGGACACTGATCGGGGATCCCTCCTTGTCCGGAAGAAGTAGAGCAATCAATGGATAGCCTGCACGCGTATTTGAAAGATCTGTCCGATCAGTTTTCTGAAAATGGAAGCATTTCCACCGCGGAAGCGACGGGAATCGACTCAGACAAGCTTCTGGAGATCGCAGTGACGCAGGACGCCGCTGACCCAGTGGTTCGGGGAGCGCTGATCCATCTCGTGATCTTTGACAATGCGGAATCTCGCCAAAATGTGAAAAAGGTCCTTCAAAAGGGAGACGGTGAAAAGCTCCGGCGCGCTATCGTAGATCTTCTGACCACACACGGATCAATGGATCACGTTGATACCTTCATCTATATGATCGAGAAGGGAAGCATGCTCCACAGAAAATCATTATTGACGTCCTTGGCCGAAACAGCAGATCGGGCAGACCCGAGAATGCTGAACCTGTTGCATCGGTTCTTACTGTACGGTGATCAGCACAGCCGTTTGATCGCGGCGCAAGAGGTCAAGGACCTGGGAAATTCTGAGTTCAATGAGGACCTCATTTACCTGCTTCAAAAAGAGGGGGCGGAGCCGGTCCGCTTGGCAGTTGTGGATGCGCTGAAAGCACTGCATGATCCGAAGAGCAGCGAGCCTTTGCAGTTCGTTGCGGAAAACGACAGACTCGCATCTGTTCGGAATGCCGCCGCCGAAGCTTTGACGGCCATTTCTATCGCAGACGAGCAGGGCGCGGCCTGACATCGGATTGCCTACTCGCGCCTGCCTCGCCCGATTCCGAAACCGGAAGGATTGACAGGATTTGTCGGGCCTTCTGATGCATGATAACGGCATGAGACATGGGAAATACAGTGAGAACGATTCTAGTCAACCCACCCTGGGGTAAGGGTGATCTATACGGGGTCCGAGCCGGAAGCAGATGGCCTCATCTCGAAGATTGCAATACGAGCTCGTATATGCCGTTTCCGTTCTTTATGGCGTATGCGGCCGGCGTGCTCGAACGAGCAGGAAAAGAGGTCGCGGTTGTCGACGCGTGCGCCGAGAGGCTGGATGACGAAACCTGCCTCGGAAGGATAGGGCGGTTCGGACCCGCTCTGATAGTGATTGAGGTCTCAACCCCCACGGTGGATATAGATCTGTCCTTTGCCGAAAAAGTGAAGGAGAGATTCCCGAATGTCCCGACTGCCTTCTGTGGCCCTCACGCTCCGATGATGGAACATGGTTTTCTGGAGAGACACAAAAATGTGGATTTCCTCTTTCGGGGCGAATACGAAATGATACTGCACGACCTCGTAAACGTACTGGAAGAGGGCGGTGATCCAGGCTCGATCAAAGGTATTACGCACCGACGACCCGACGGACTGGTTGTGGACAACGGTCCAAGGCCTTTGCTGAAGGATATCGATTCTCTTCCCTGGCCGGCACGAGACCTTTTTCCCATGGAACTGTACGACGACCGGCCGGGTGGGATTCCGTGTCCTTCACTGCAGATGTGGGCCAGCAGGGGATGTCCGTATCAATGTGTCTTCTGCGTGTGGCCACAGGTCA
>Ga0190286_1000075_pt1 | contig 54217 bp, 60 predicted proteins | sample 48691834_MG_FD_183241 | JGI IMG/M metagenome (GOLD analysis project Ga0190286, IMG submission 183241) | Hydrothermal vent microbial mat bacterial communities from Southern Trench, Guaymas Basin, Mexico - 4869-18-3-4_MG | ecosystem: Environmental > Aquatic > Marine > Hydrothermal vents >... | reverse complement strand
AGACCAAGGAGTACAATATACAAGTGAGAAGTTTATCCAAATACTTAGGGAAAATGATATTGAAATAAGCATGGATTCAAGGGGAAGGGTATTTGATAACATATTTACAGAAAGATTGTGGAGATCACTAAAATATGAGGAGGTATACATAAAGGACTATAGTGATGTAAGGGAAGCAAAAGAAGGCATAGGAAGCTACTTTAAATTTTACAATAATGAGAGGCCCCATCAGTCATTGGGTTACAAGACACCATATGAGGTATATTATGGCCTTTAAGGCGAGCTTAAATTATATAATTTTCTGTCTTGACAATGGGGTCCACCTCACTTTATGGGGTTTCAATCCCTCCTAGGTATTCTAAAATCCCGGCTAGGTGTTTGTCAGGGTTAGGATCTACAACCACTTGTTTCAATCCCTCCTAGGTATTCTAAAATCATTTCATCTAAACCCTCCCTTTACTCAGCCGGTGCCCAGTTTCAATCCCTCCTAGGTATTCTAAAATCTTGCCTTTTGCCCATCCTTCTCACCTCCCTTCATGGGGTTTCAATCCCTCCTAGGTATTCTAAAATCATACAAATTGGGTCAGTACTTTAGGGGTTTTGATTCGTTTCAATCCCTCCTAGGTATTCTAAAATCAGCGTAGTGAATATCTCTTACGTTATGCAATATGCAAGTTTCAATCCCTCCTAGGTATTCTAAAATCTTATCTTGAGGTTTATTTGGGTTCTGAGGGGAAAAGTTTCAATCCCTCCTAGGTATTCTAAAATCTATGTAACGCAGGAGAAGCAGCCACGGCTGTCATCTAGTTTCAATCCCTCCTAGGTATTCTAAAATCATATCTTTTGTCTGCAATAGAAAGCCAGTCTAGTGTGTTTCAATCCCTCCTAGGTATTCTAAAATCATATTGAAAGGGTTTGGGCTATTGCTGAAGCTCTACAGTTTCAATCCCTCCTAGGTATTCTAAAATCATGCCGCTGCCTCTTCAACTGGAGTTAGATCTCTTCTAGAGTTTCAATCCCTCCTAGGTATTCTAAAATCTTACAGCATTCTACAGCCTTGGCGAAAGCGTCGGCGGTTTCAATCCCTCCTAGGTATTCTAAAATCTAGATTATGCTACCCAAAAAATCAAAAAGAAAGATATGTTTCAATCCCTCCTAGGTATTCTAAAATCCCCAAGTACAATATGAGAAGTCAGCCTCTATTATTGCTTGTTTCAATCCCTCCTAGGTATTCTAAAATCTCTAAGGTGCTGTACCAATAGCCAAATTTGGTTTGTTGTTTCAATCCCTCCTAGGTATTCTAAAATCATTCGGTAGCAGAAATGGGGGGAGGCGGAGAAACTAGTTTCAATCCCTCCTAGGTATTCTAAAATCATCTATATCTCCCCCGCTTCCATTGGCAAAATCCCTTGGTTTCAATCCCTCCTAGGTATTCTAAAATCCCTTTGTCTCTACCATTCGCCAGCCTAAATTTTCAAGTTTCAATCCCTCCTAGGTATTCTAAAATCCACTAGTTTTGTTCAATACATAATCAATTTTTTTAGTGTTTCAATCCCTCCTAGGTATTCTAAAATCAAAAAACAAATAACATTTATAAGGTTTCTTTATGGGGTTTCAATCCCTCCTAGGTATTCTAAAATCTGGCAAGAAATGGCAATGGCCGCAGAGGAGACTTAGTTTCAATCCCTCCTAGGTATTCTAAAATCTACCATCCTCCTCTATTCCACTAGTTTTGTTCAATACAGTTTCAATCCCTCCTAGGTATTCTAAAATCTGCGTGACTTTCCTAAGGACTGGTCACCAGAAAGGGTGTTTCAATCCCTCCTAGGTATTCTAAAATCAGGATAGGACTACTTGAATTGATACAAAAACCCAAAAATGGTTTCAATCCCTCCTAGGTATTCTAAAATCAAGGAGGTGATATAAATGAAGAGGCAAGATTGGTACTGTTTCAATCCCTCCTAGGTATTCTAAAATCATAAGCCCTTAAACTCCAAGGCCAGTCTTAAAGGAGGGTTTCAATCCCTCCTAGGTATTCTAAAATCAAGAAGAAAAAAGCCAAATTATAAAGGAATTCCTTTTATCTGTTTCAATCCCTCCTAGGTATTCTAAAATCTCGGGTTTGTTTGCCCTAAAAGTTACCTGAAAAACCTGTTTCAATCCCTCCTAGGTATTCTAAAATCACGTAATCTTGTTGGTATTTTACTACCCTGACTAACTCGTTTCAATCCCTCCTAGGTATTCTAAAATCCCAAAATCTCCAGCCCAGTTTCCTGATTTTCCATTTGGGTTTCAATCCCTCCTAGGTATTCTAAAATCATCTATGTATCTCGAGGCCAAGCACTATGGCTTGAGATGTTTCAATCCCTCCTAGGTATTCTAAAATCCAACTCAGCTATTTGATATTCCGTTATTTTTTCAAAGTTTCAATCCCTCCTAGGTATTCTAAAATCTTGTTTAATAGATTTTGAGCATAACCTAGCCATTGTCCTCGTTTCAATCCCTCCTAGGTATTCTAAAATCCTTCAGCCATAGCAGGGGCTAAAGCTACAATATAATCGTTTCAATCCCTCCTAGGTATTCTAAAATCTATTAGACGTTTGCCTAAATATCTCCGTATGGACGCTTGTTTCAATCCCTCCTAGGTATTCTAAAATCCATCTAGACCAATTATCGGGCCTTTTTAAAAAACAAGGTTTCAATCCCTCCTAGGTATTCTAAAATCTGACATACAGCACTAGCACATATACGTGCTTGTCCATGTTTCAATCCCTCCTAGGTATTCTAAAATCCTCTCCAAAAACCTACAGCTTGTATTCTACCAATATTGTTTCAATCCCTCCTAGGTATTCTAAAATCTGAAAAAAGGATGGAGTGCCTATTATGATCCTGAAGCGTTTCAATCCCTCCTAGGTATTCTAAAATCAAAAGACCAGCTACCAGGTATGCCTATCAAGGCAGGGTTTCAATCCCTCCTAGGTATTCTAAAATCAGGTGATGTAGGGTGCAAGATATTATCAATATTGATCCGTTTCAATCCCTCCTAGGTATTCTAAAATCATTTAGGTCAAGAAGCTGCACCAGAAGATGCTTTTGTGTTTCAATCCCTCCTAGGTATTCTAAAATCTATGCTGAAGGACAAGACGATAAAATAATGGATTGGGTTTCAATCCCTCCTAGGTATTCTAAAATCAAGAAACTCCATGTTGCTATTGCACGGGCCTTGGCTGAGTTTCAATCCCTCCTAGGTATTCTAAAATCAAAAAGGAAATTGCTAAATAAAGCCGAACAGGTATTGTTTCAATCCCTCCTAGGTATTCTAAAATCTGAATCAGACAAATAGGTCTGCCATTCAGCAATTGAAGTTTCAATCCCTCCTAGGTATTCTAAAATCATAAAAAATGCTTGACAAGAAATTTGGGTTGTGGTAGTTTCAATCCCTCCTAGGTATTCTAAAATCCCATACAAGTGGGAAGGGCCAGGGAGAATAATTACAGGTTTCAATCCCTCCTAGGTATTCTAAAATCCCGTATATCAACAATACTCTTAGTATTAAAACTAGGTTTCAATCCCTCCTAGGTATTCTAAAATCTTCCATTCAAACCCGTACCGTGCTATATCATCTCCTTGCCGTTTCAATCCCTCCTAGGTATTCTAAAATCAAGGTGGGTTAGAGGGGTGGGAAGAGTACTAAACTAAGTTTCAATCCCTCCTAGGTATTCTAAAATCGTCGCTAGGGTAGCTCTTTGCTCCTTTCCAATTTTGTCGTTTCAATCCCTCCTAGGTATTTTAAAATCTCTGGGTTAACTGTGCGGGCGGTACCGGTTATGTCGGGTTTCAATCCCTCCTAGGTATTCTAAAATCTTCCGAGTTGTTGAACACAAAACGGCTAGGAGTGGATGTTTCAATCCCTCCTAGGTATTCTAAAATCGGCAACATATTTTCACCCCATCTTCTTTCTGGGGTTTGAGTTTCAATCCCTCCTAGGTATTCTAAAATCAGGCGCCCATGCAGGGAATGAAGACCATTTTAGGGCTTCGTTTCAATCCCTCCTAGGTATTCTAAAATCTACTAAAGGCTAGATATAGGATCAAGGTATCCGTCTCAGTTTCAATCCCTCCTAGGTATTCTAAAATCGCGGCCGTATGTATAGACCGCAGTGGGTTACTAGTGGTTTCAATCCCTCCTAGGTATTCTAAAATCTACCCCACTGTTACCTTATCAATTGTTATTGTGATGGTTTCAATCCCTCCTAGGTATTCTAAAATCTGAAGACGCAGGCAAACTACTGCATCCCTGGAAAACCAGTTTCAATCCCTCCTAGGTATTCTAAAATCCATATCCCTTGGAACTGCAAGATGAAAAATTACAATGTTTCAATCCCTCCTAGGTATTCTAAAATCTATAGAACTGGTTTTAATGCAGCACGAATTGAGAAGATTGTTTCAATCCCTCCTAGGTATTCTAAAATCGACTTAAACCCCCTCTTATTTTTGAAATTTGGGGCCAAGTTTCAATCCCTCCTAGGTATTCTAAAATCTTGGGGAGATCTAGGAATTAAAGATCATTACTTAGATGGTTTCAATCCCTCCTAGGTATTCTAAAATCTTAGCAATTTTTTCATCATGTGATTTATGGGCTTTTAGTTTCAATCCCTCCTAGGTATTCTAAAATCAAGAGGTTATTATACTTTGCCCGTGCAACCGAAATTTAGTTTCAATCCCTCCTAGGTATTCTAAAATCTTTATGGTCTTTCATCCATCTTACAAATCCTTCATTGGTTTCAATCCCTCCTAGGTATTCTAAAATCGGGTCATTTTCCTGGATAATAGAGATAGCCTGGTCAAGTTTCAATCCCTCCTAGGTATTCTAAAATCTGGAATACAGGTGGGAACCGGTACAAACGCAGTATCGATGTTTCAATCCCTCCTAGGTATTCTAAAATCAAGGTCCAACCAGGTTTAGTGAGGGTGTACTTATTGCGTTTCAATCCCTCCTAGGTATTCTAAAATCACATAGGCGCTTTTTGGCGTGTCAAAAAGCGGGGGTGTTTCAATCCCTCCTAGGTATTCTAAAATCGAGGAAACTGAGAGAGCTTGGTGTAGCCTCATAAAAATGTTTCAATCCCTCCTAGGTATTCTAAAATCTCTTATCCGTGCTCAAATCCCTCAATCCCAAGAAATTATGTTTCAATCCCTCCTAGGTATTCTAAAATCGCGCCCATGCAGGGAATGAAGACCATTTTAGGGCTTCGTTTCAATCCCTCCTAGGTATTCTAAAATCACGTCCTCGCCCACCGTGCCAGAACAGCACAGCAGGGTTTCAATCCCTCCTAGGTATTCTAAAATCCTTTACAACAAGCTACACGCACACAATTAGCAGCTGAAGTTTCAATCCCTCCTAGGTATTCTAAAATCGGTATAATGAAACTGAAAAATGTTAAATATCAAAATCTGTTTCAATCCCTCCTAGGTATTCTAAAATCTTTTCTTCTTTCATTACGTTGTTAACTGTTAATTCAATTGTTTCAATCCCTCCTAGGTATTCTAAAATCCAGTTTCCTCTTGAAAAACTCTAATAATTTTTTGCATGACATATCTTTTACAACTATATATTTCCTGCCCACAATTTCCAATAATCATTGTTGGATAAACATTTTTGGCCTTTTTTATTTTTCGTCTATCACCCATACTTTTTGCATTATCTTCCATCGACGAACTTAAGTCTATTTTTTATTATTATAAACTATGATCATAAATGTAACAAGCCCTCAAAAGGCTAATAAGACCTACAAAATAATTTCCTCTCCCCCTTTTTTAATACCCATAGTTTCTCTGTCTGTGTACATCCTTGTCCTAAATTTATAAAAGATTATTGAGTCTTTTTTATCATCCATTGTTCTTTTTAATTCCAACTTTAATTTTTCAAAACTGGCCATGCCTATTTCACCTTCCAATACAGAATTTTGAACCCATGTGAGATATTTTCTCCCTATTTTTAAGATCTTGTTCACCCTTGCCTCTGCCACGTCATAGACCATAATAACGTACATATTTTACCACCTTGCTACAAAGGGTTTATACTCCTTATCTTCCATTAAGTGCTTCTCTAATTTATACAATTCTCTCCTAATAACTAAGCGATAAGAGATATTCCTACCTAACCCTTTGTCTGAAATAGTACTTCTTAACCTCTCATCAAACTTCTCTACAAAGAGCCTTTGTCCCCTTTCCTTCAAATAAATTCCCCCCAACTTTTGCGAAAAATCTGATGCAGAAAGTATCTTTTTATTAAGTAAAGTAAAAATTACTCTGTCTACAATGATGGGTTTAAAGATTTCTGCTATATCTAAATTTAGGCTAAATCTTCTAAAATTTGTGGTATGCAGGAATCCTATACGGGGGTCAAGATGAGTTTTATAGATTTCGGATAAAACCGTAATATACATGAGACTATTACCAAAACTTATTAAGGCATTTAACCTATTTTGAGGAGGTCTCCTTGTTCTAGTACTAAAGCAAAAATCTTCATTGTTTATAATTTTATCAAATGCCTTGTAATAATAATTGCGACAGTTGCCTTCTATGGCCATCAATTCCTCTGTAGAGGAAGAACCATCTAAATCAGAGCTTATTTCTCTAATCCTCTCTATCTCTTCATTAGTTTCCACTCCCCTATTGTTGTAATAATTTAATACCTTCAGGATATTTAAGATAGCACCCCTGACCAAAGACCTTGCCAAATACAAACGTTTTTCCGGGTTTAGGTATGTTTCAGCCTGTTTTAAAATCATAAAACCAGAGTTATAGTGTTCTCTAGGATAAAAAGAGCCTGTGTAGTATCCATAGTGATTATAAAAGTGTAAAATGATCTCCTGCTCAGATAAGAAATTTAAAAGCTTCTTATTTATTGTGACCTCTCCAAAGATCAGTATCTCTTTTGTATTCTCAACAGGGATATATTTTTTTCTTCCCTCAGTGTTTTCAAAATAAAGGGTATTTTGCTTTCTATGAAGCTCACCACTTGAGAAGATATAAATTGTTCTTTTCATTTATGCCCAACAGAAGTCTTTATAGGCACAATTTCTACACCACCTTATTCTTTTTGGTTCAGGTGGCCTATCTTTTTTTATTATCTCTTTTATTTCATTAAAAGCCGTCTTAAGTTTATCTTCCAAAGCGGGAGTGAGTTTAACCTCTATTCTCTTTTTCTCTTTAGGAATCAATAATTCACCCTTTATTTCTATCCCCTGTTTTTTAAGCTTATATAGATAAAATGCAAGCTGCATCTTTGCAGGCAGTTCAAACCTTGAGGATTTTTTAACCTCACCCACCACTAGTTGGCCATCCCTTCTCTTTATCAAATCAATTTTTATATCAGGAGTGTTAATCTCTTTTTTATCCCTTAAGTAAACATTTTCATGGAGGACTCTCCCAATCTCTAAAAATGTATCGTCTTGTCTTGGATTTAATTCATGCGCCATAAGCCAGACTTCTCTTTTACAAACATAGTAATACCAGATTAAGGTGCCAGTGATGCGTTGCATTAAAAAAGCCCCTCTTTTATTGTCCAATAACGCCAGTAAGAAATAACCTTTTCAAAACAACAACATCAAGGTATTTTCCTCTTTACTTCTGAAATCTTGTCAAAATCAGTATCAAAAAGGATTAAAGATTTTATTTTACTAATAATCTCTTTTTTAGGAATTTTATAAAACTTTTCAAGCACCCAAATACACTCAGATAAAATAAGGTCAGTCAAGTATGCCTTTTCTACACCACTCTCAATCTTTTCCAGAAAATATTTGGCCTTATTGGCTTGGTCAGGGATATCGTTTAAAAGAAACCTCAAATAACATTAGTATCAATTAGATAAGCCTTCTTTTGCTGCATTTTCTGCAACCATCTCTAAAGTTTTTGAAAGTGCTTCTTTTTCAGAAATTATCTTTTTGTATCTTCCCAAGGAACCAAAAAGAGTATCTACTTTCTTCACTTTAAATTTCTCTTTTAATGCCTCTATAACTAGCCTCGAAAATGACTTACCTTTTTGGGATCTTACAATCTCTTCAATAAATGCCTGATCTTCTTTTGGTATATAAAGAGTTATCCTTTTTCTTGCCTTTAAGTGCTTAACTTTGATCTTCATTTATACCTCCATTATTTATACTTCTATCTTCTTTTTAATCTACTTCTTTTATTTTGTCAAAGTTAGTGATGATTTATCTTGTCACAGGAGATAAGAAATAAAAGTTATGTTTAATCTCCTCACCTTTTGCATTTATGCCTCCTGGCGTATTATATGCGTATAAATAAAAACTTCAAGTAGTCCTAAATATAGTGCCTACGTCTTCATTTACGCTCAAAGGTGCCCATAAACAGTGAATTTTCAAAAAAACAACTGTCAAATTTAATGAAAAGCTTGTTTGAGAAAATTGAAGTGGAAAGGGGGAAGGATTTAGTAAGCTTAAAAAATTATAACTTTCTGCCCATTTTCAAGGCAATAAGTTTTAGCATCTTTTTTTAGTCTTATTTTAAGTTTAACGTGCTTTAAAATTCCTTGTTCTTCTTTTATTGGTAAGATGTAACTCCTTAAAGGAAATTTCTTTCCTTTTTTTTCACATTTTTCGTGGACCAAATAAATCATTCCTCCACTTAAAACTTCCATATTCTCTAGCTCAAATGGCACGCCAAAATCGGTTTCTATTACCTCTCCAGAAGAGAAAGTGTCTTCTTTAACATCAATTATTTCAATATTTTCCACTGTAACAAGTGATTCACTGTCACCACATGTTAAGGGAGTAGTTTTTAAAGCTAAAATTAAGTCCTTAATTAGTTCTTTATTATTCTGTAAGATAACCATTATCCTTATCTTTTTTGCAAATCCATATTGCCTACCCAAAGCATTAGTAAATTTTCCTCCGAGTTTATCTTCCCATTTTACAATAGCAGAAGTAGTGTAGCTTTTAACTACGCATGGGGTTATCAATCTTGAGCCAGCCCATTTTATATAGGATTCTAAAAGAGATAAATGATCTAAAGGGTGTTTATTATTTTTATAGCGTTGCAAAGCATTGGCAAGCATTCCTATAACAGCAGAAGGTGGAAGCAAAGGATAAGTGAGGGCAGACTGCCAAGTAAACGGGATCCTTATAGAAAAAAGGGAGTTGAGTCTAATATCAAAGATTAAGGCCTTCATTTATCCTACTTTGTTTAATAATTCTGCAAATATTTCATTAATTGAGTTTTTCTTAATCACTTCTTCTGGCTCACTACTGCCATAATACAATAAAGTTGCATGTTCAGGCATAAGACCTTTTGTTTTAGTTATGTAATCCGAATACATAGGAGAAACAGGGAAAGGCAATGGCCCTTTTTCAGAATAAGCAACTAATATTTCTAAAGGATTCATGTGAGGAATAGCATGAGAAAGAGAGGCTCCCATTTGGCCTGATATTAAATAACGATAGGCTTCTATGGCAACTTTAATTCTGTCTTTACGACCGTTATTATTAACTGCATAAGGATCGGAATTATTTGAATTACTTAAATTTAATTCTACAAGACCAATTCTCTCCACATCAAGAGTTGAAACAAAGGCATAAATGCCAGAGGCATAGGATTTGTTAAATATCATTTGAGCTGCAGCTTCTCCACTAGCCATTTCCTGTTGTTGAGAAACTCTTGTGTGAATAACCTGTTTAGAAGCAAATTCCCCTAAGATAGGCATCAACCAAGAAAAAAGAGCACGAGAGGTTCTCCTTGCAGATACTCCTCCTTCACCTTCCACAGAAGCTCCTTGTGCAATTAAATAGCCGTGAATATCACAAATGCAACATGAAGTAAGGACATCTCTTTCCGGTTTTGCAACCTGCACTAATTTGTTATTCCTAATTTCGCCAGGCCGAATAGGTTCTCCCACCTTACATCCTGCACATAAAGGTAGTTGGTAATTGTTACTATTTATTAATTGCTTCATTGCTTCATAGTGCCAGTGTTTAAGCATTCTTCCTGAAACAGCCGGAGATTCTTTTTTCTCTCCATTTTCATCTAAAAATTCCATCATTCTTATATCCGTCACATTTCCTGCTGTTGTTTCATTATTCAGGTCATGGACATTCAATTGTGTTTTTACAGCAAATGTTACAAATTTAAGCATTTTAATCCTCCTTTATTTTCTCTTAATCTAAATCATTTAAAATTCCCTGAAGTTCTTCATTTAATTTGGGAATTTTATTTTTTACAATGTCCCACAATATTTGAAAATCTACACCAAAATATTCATGAATGAGAATATCTCTTAATCCTGCTATCTTTCTCCATTCAATATCTGGATACTTTTTTTTAAAAACCTCTGGGACATTTTTTACTGCCTCTCCTATTATCTCAAGATTTCTAATGACTCCATCTATAAGAATCTCATCACTGATAAATTCCTTATATGTTTTAGTGCCTATATATCTTTGTATTTTCTGACAACTTAGTAGCATGTCTTCTAAAAACAACCTCACATCTCTTTTAGACATATATTACCTCAGACAATATATACGGCTTAATTCGTTCTTTAAGAGCACTTTTTAAAACAAGGTCAACTTTACATTTAAATAAATCCTCTAAAAAAAATTTCAGTTCCATATAATTATCAAATGTCTTATATCCTTCTTGAAATTCAACAAGAATATCAATATCACTTTCCTTCTTAGCTTTTCCTTTTATTTGAGAGCCAAATATACCAATCTCTTTTACTTTAAACTTTTCTTTTATTTCAGGTAAATGCTTCCTAAATGTCTCAAAAAACCTTTTATTCATTTTTTTCCTCTTTTTTTGTTGGAAATGAAAATGCAAGCATAACTAAAGCTGTTTTTACCTGATCAAAATCTTCGTTAGCTAATCTGAAAATTTCTTTTATTTCTTCTTCATTTGGTAAATGTACCCAATTTTTTACTTCTTTCCCTGAATTTTTATCTTGCTCTTGCTGAACTCTTCTAAGCTCAGCTTCTCTCAACATCTTGACAATAGTTTCTTCAAAGTCCTTTGAGTCTTTTCTTGCGTTCCTAATGTCATCGGCATACCCATATTTTCGCTCACGGATAAAATATCTTAAAGTACGAGATAAACTTAATAATGCGGGGTTTTCAATAATTTCTGATTTTATCATTGTTACCTCCAAAAGATACTTTGCTGTTTGTGGATATAAAAGATTTGTAAAATTATTACTGGATGTTTCTTGGACATAAAGCCGAGCGAATTTAAGAAGAGAAGTTTGTGCTTTTGTAAAGACTACCTGATTTAACTCTTGCAAGGCATTGAATGCGTTTCCCCGTAGCATAATTTCAACTGACGCAGGGTTGTAAGGGCTTGCTTTTATAAAAGCTAAATAGTCACCAATCGGTATTAAAAACAACCCATCAACATGATACCCCTGTTGTCGACTTAAAACAGCAATAAACAAATCAAATTTAGATAAAATATCTGATGAAGAAGGAATTTTTGAAAGGAATATTAATGGAATCAAAGTTTGAGGTATCTCTTGATTAATCCAATCTTTTCTTACTTTATGTTGTAAACTAAAAACTTGCTCTAAATCCTGTCCTGTAACTTTGCTTCTTGGGATAGGAGTAATCATTACTTCTTTATCTGTGATTGAAAAAATAAAAGACGCAAACCATATGCCGAGCAAAGAGAGTAATCCGCAGGTTTTACATATTTTTTTGGGATTTGTTGGGCGGCGTGGAATTTGTTGTTGAATAGAAATGTCAATTCCGTTTCTTCTGTGGTGATAAGAGGTTGCCGCTGTAAAGCCAATTACATTTCCTATTTTTGTAGTTTTATGCCTACAAACAGGTTCTATATTTTTATTGATTGAATAAGGAAAAAGCGAAGTATAAAAATCTAAAGTAAAGTTTTCTTCATTGTTCACACTCATGTTATTAGCACTTCTTCCGGCTATTCCAGGCGTATTAAAAGGTATATACACAGAAGAAAGCACTCTTTTGGAAACCATATTAAAAGTCTGGTTAATGGAATCAATCTCTCCATCAATTGTTATTGCGTAAAAACCATTACAATTTTCTATCACCACCTTGTCACTTCCATATGCCTCAATTCCTATCCTAGCCAAACCATAGGCAATTTTTGCTTCTAAATCTGGGAAACCGGTTGCTGGCGTATAAAGCGTAATCACAACCCTATCCTTTTAGTCAGACTGTCAACATAACTTTTAATGTTATCCACCATTAACCAACCGCCATAATGACTTTCTTCTTTGTCCTGATAATCACTTCGCTCTGTGGCGGCTGATATGTCACATAGTTTTAAAATATGATGGACAAGTGAGGCTTGTAGTCTTCGTTGGTGTTGTTCTAATAAACTGCATCCCCTCGCCCAGACACGAAGTCCTCTAGCCATTTCTTTAAGGTCATTTACAGTCAAATCTTCTGCCTCTTCAGGAAATAGCTGTATTTCCCTTAATCCTATTGCTCTATTATCCCAGATGATATGACCTGCATAGTCAACGATATTATCTAAGATTGCCTGCACATCAGGTCTTTCAATATTGTCACCAAGGAGCCCTTTATCTGTATGATGAATAGCAACAGCAAAACTTATGGGAGCCTTTATATTTTCAGGTAATGTCTTCCACAGATAAGCTGCTCCAATAGGCGCATGAAATGGTAGTTTTTTATTAGTTCCTACTCTTTCCTGCCATTTCTTGGTAAGCTTGCCCAAATCATGAAATTCAACCATTTTCAAAAAATAATTATAAACAATTTCGTATTCGTTGTTGATTCCAACCACTTTTTTAATTGTAAAATAAAACACAGGAAAAATTATTTTTAATTTCTCCTTACACCTTAAAATATGCTCATTATATTTTTCGTTTGGGGCGCTATATAAAAATTCCGGCATCAAGAGTTACTCCTTTGAAGGAGTCATAATAGTTAATATCCAGAAGATAATAACTAAATGGCACAACTTCATTTATCTCTCTAGCCACCCAACGTTTTTTATCTTTATCAAAATCAAGTCTTAGATTCACCATATTATCTTTTATCAACTTCCAGCCAACTCCTATATCTACACTTATTGTGTTTTCCCTTATATTTGTTTTTGCGATTGCATCATTTATTTTATCTTCTTTTTTTCTTCCCTCTCCTCTAGCAAGGTCAACCACTACAAGATATATTGGTTTCCCATTCCTTAATTGAATATTTTTTGGTGCTTCATCCGCATATAAGACACATTCATAAAGATCAATCAAAGTATCTCTTGCCTCGTAATCATTAGCTCTGTAATCTAAGATATTTACAAAATCACATGCCTGTGAAAAATCCTTAATATTGAAATTGGGATGATTGTTAAGCCATTCTATTGTTTTGGCTATATAGTCTTTTTCATAAGGTAAAAAACCCTTATCATCTTCAACGGGAAAGATTATCATTTCTCCATTTTCTTCCTTATATCTTGCACATCTTCCTGCCCGTTGAATCAAGGCATCTGCTGGGGCAGCTTCGGTAAGCAATAGTTCTGCGGAAAAATCTATACCTGCTTCAAGCACTTGGGTAGAAATGACAATTCCCACTTCTTCTGGGACAACAATCTTTCCATTTTCTTTGTGAGGGATAAGAGAAAGGGCTTTATTTTCCAGAATTTCCCTATCTTTTTTGGTAAAACGAGAGTGAAGCAGTACAATTTGATCATCATTTAACCCAAGTCTATTTTTTACTTCCTCGTATACCTTTTGTGCCCTTTTAACCTGATTAACCACAATGAGGGTTTTTTTACTCTTGATTTTTTGCAAAATTTCCTCAGAAATATTTACCTCATCCTTGTTATACATAGGTTCTTCTGCCAAACTTATTTTGACTTCACTCTCAATTGGTAAATCCCCGACTATTTTTTGCTCCTCAGAAAAATCAATGTTTTCAAATAAGCTTTTTTGAAGACTTTCAGGCATAGTAGCAGTCATAATGACAAAAGGTATTTTACTCTGGTATAAAATTTCCAGTAAGGCCCTCATGATGGAAAAAGTAAATTCGTCCCGATACATGTGGGCTTCATCAAAGATTACCAGAGAGGAAGCAATAGCACCTGCAGGTATATCAATATGCTTTCCTACCTGTTTACTCGACCTCGCAAATCCATATAAGAATTGGTCAAGAGTCGTAACAACAATATCGGCGATAAAAAATGGAGAATTTGGCACATCACCATGCTGAATTTTTACTGAAATGAAATGAGAAATTTTGCTTACATATTTTTTAATCCTTTCTGCGAGTGTGTTGACAAGAACACGCATAGGCAGCACATAAATTAATCTAGGGGCAATCGTAAACTGCCCCTCAACAAACTGTTTCAAAAATGGCGCTATTGCCATTTCTGTCTTCCCTGAACCAGTTGGGGCCTTGACCAAAATGGGGAATTGATCACTTAAGACTAAATTCCAAAATTGGGCTTGATGAGAAAAAGGATTTTCTATGCTAAGATAGGCTCTATAAAATTCTTCCACTTTTATTTCCACCTATGGTAGTATATAATAAAATTTTACTTTCTTGTCAATTATAAACCATCTTTAAAATTCATTTTTTTATTTCAAAGCAGCCAAACCCCTGGCTATTTTTAGAACCTAAACCAGCATCATAGGCAAGATGGATAACTTTAGGGTCCCCTTTTAGTGTATAGATCCCCATCCAGGCCTTTATTACTGTTCCTTTATAGATGATTACCTTTTCACAAGAAGGTGGAACCTTCTCAGGCTTAATACTAAATTCAAAATCATGACCTAGATCTTTATCAAATACAATCTTGTATTTTTTTCTCAAATTCTCCCTTATAAGCCTGCAAAATTCTCTTTCAAAGGGCGAGTAGTAATAACTCTTTTTAGAACCATCTGCTCCATAGAGGGTGCTACGGACAGTTACAGGAGAGAGCATCTTTATTTTTACCTCATTATTAAAAGAAGGTCTTGCAGCCACATTTATAGAATCAATATAGACTATGTTCTTACCTAAAACAAATTCAGGCGATTTTAAGAGACCCTCAGCAAGGCTCTGTAAGATTTCACCCTTTGGGGAAGAAATGACTAGTTTAAGAGGGGGGCTAAACTCAAAGTCTTCTTTGACAACCCTCACCCTCCCCAAAAGCCTTGAAAAGGTAAATAGCTTGAATTTCCTCTTCTCATAGGGATAGCCCTCTTTATGAAGCCTCCTCCTTAATAAGGGGTCAAGGAGGGAATAAATAAATCCTTGCAGAATATGGTTATGAGATTTGGGGAGTATTAAAGGAAACTCTGCATTAAGATTTACCTCTACTCTCATTCCTCCCCCACCTCTCCCCTTATACTTTTGCCAATTTCCTATGTCAAGGCTTTTAAACAGGGTCCTTTTGGCATCAAGTATACAATCCCTATATAGTGCCTGGCAAGGCTAGGAGAGGAATTTAAAAATATAGAAGGGGTTTTTTAAAATTAGTGCCTGGGGCGGGAATCGAACCCGCACGGACACTGAGGTCCAAGGGATTTTAAGTCCCTTGCGTCTGCCTATTCCGCCACCCAGGCAAAAACACAATAATACTAAATAAAATACCCATCCTTGTCAAGGCTTAACAAAAAGGATATTTTTAAAGGATGTCATTTAAGAAGGCTATATTCAGTATCATACCTTATTCTTTTATTAGGTTTTCAGGAAGACTGATTGCCTATCTTGCATACCTATTTATGGGGAAAAGAAAAAGGATTGCAAAGGCAAATTTGGATTTAGTGTTTCAAAAAAGGCTTACAGAGAAAGAGAAGGATTATATTTTAAAAGAAAATTTAAGCAAGATATGTATTGGTTTCCTTTGGCTCATTAAGTGCCTATATTCAACAGATATTTGTAAAAAAGACATAGAGATTATAGGAGAAGAAAACTTAGAGGAGGCATTTGCTAAAAAGAGGGGTGTAGTGGCAGTAAGTGCACATATAGGCAATTTTCCATTGATGACCACACTATTGGCAAAGAGGGGTTACCCTGTAGCTGTGATTGCCAAAGACCCACATAATCCCATTTTGGCTAGACTTATCCAAATATTGAAGAAAAAATCAGGGATTAACTTTATTGATGCAACTGATAAACACGCACCCTACTTGGCCCTAAGATGGCTAAGACAGGGCGGGGTACTTTATCTACAACTGGATCAAAATGCCCCAAAACACAAAGCAATGATTGACTTTTTCGGCTATCCTGTACCTACCTACAAGAGCCCGGTTGTCTTTTCTAAAAAGACAGGTGCCCCTATTTTGCCTATGTTCATAACATCCAAATCTGATCACCAAACTATTCATATAGAAGAACCATTCAGACTAGAGATTACAGGAAAAAAGGAAAAAGACATCTATAATAATTTAACCTCATTAATGAAGATCCTAGAATCTTATATACTAAAATATCCAACCCAGTGGTGGTGGTGGCATCGCCGTTTTAAGGAGCATATTGATTACTCTAAATTATAAAACTTAACTATTTGTCCATTCTATCAACTTTTCTAATTTCTCCAATGCCTTGCCAGAATCAATGGATTCTTTTGCAAGCAATATCCCATCCCTAAAGTCATCTATCAAGGAGGCGGCCTTAAATACAGCAGCTGCGTTTAAAAGCACCATCTCATACTTTGCCCCCCTCTCCTCCCCATTAAGGATCCTAAGTAAAATCTCAGCATTTCTCCTTTTATCTCCTCCCCTAATCTCTCCCTCTAAAGCAATATTTAGACCAAATTCCCTAGGGTCTATCTCATATTCAAAGACCTCACCCTCTTTAAGCTCGCTAATATAGCTTTTTCCTGTAATAGTAATCTCATCATATCCACCCTCACCATGGACTACCAATGCCCCTTTTGTGCCCAGATGCTTTAACACATGTGCCAATGGGTTTATCAAATTTCTATCATAAACACCCAAAAGCTGCACAGTTGCAGAGGCAGGATTTGTAAGTGGGCCAAGTATATTAAAGATTGTCCTAATCCCTATCTCAGACCTTGCAGGGGCGGCATACTTCATGGCTGGATGAAGTCTTTGTGCAAATAAAAAACCAATTCCTATCTCCTCAATACACCTTTTTATATTTTCCTCAGGGATATCAAGCCTTATCCCCAACTCTTCTAACACATCAGCACTCCCACACTTACTAGAGACAGACCTGTTTCCATGCTTTGCTACCAAAAGGCCAGCCCCTGCCACCACAAAGGCAACAGCGGTGGAGACATTGAATGTGTGCCTTTTGTCCCCACCCGTACCACATGTATCTACAATTTCCCCCCTTGTCTTTATATCAATCTTTATGGCCTTCTTTCTCATTGCCCTTGCTGCCCCCACAATCTCAGGAATGGTCTCCCCCTTCATCCTCAGTGCTGTCAAAAAGGCAGCAATCTGTGCTTTGCTTGCCCTCCCCTCCATTATAAACTCCATAACATTTTCCATCTCCTGCTCAGTTAAATCTCTTCTCTCTACTAGCTTTGAAATTGCCTCTTTAATCATCCAAGTTTTAAAAAATTTTCTAATATCTTTAGCCCTACCTTTGTCAAAATGGACTCTGGGTGAAATTGAACACCCTCTATGGGATATTCCTTATGTCTTATACCCATGATCTCATCCCCTTCTGTCCATGCACTAATCTCTAGACAACCGGGAAGACTATCTCTCTCTACAACTAGTGAATGATAACGGGTAGCCATAAATGGGTTTTCTATTCCCTTATAAATTGTCTTATCATCATGATAGATCATAGATGTCTTTCCATGCATAATCCTCTTTGCACGCACTATCTTTGCACCAAAGGCTGCACCAATAGATTGATGACCAAGGCATACCCCCAATATGGGTATCTTTCCTGCAAACTCTTGAATGAGCTTTACAGATACCCCCGCCTCCTTTGGTGTGCAAGGGCCAGGGGAGATTACTAGATATTTTGGCCTCAATTCCTCTATCTGTGAAGGTGTAATCTCATCATTCCGATAAACCAACACCCTCTCCCTCAATACCTGAAAGTACTGGACCAGATTATAAGTAAAAGAATCATAATTATCGATCATAACCAACATCTTACAAAAGCCCATTTGCTGTCCAGTTGATGGCCTTTAGCATGGCCTTTGCCTTATTCATTGTCTCTTCATACTCCCTCTCAGGGACAGAATCGGCCACGATCCCTGCACCTACTTGCACATGTAACATATCTTCCCAAACAACCACTGTGCGGATAGTAATGCAGAAGTCCATATCCCCAGATAGACTAAAATAACCAACGGCCCCAGCATAAGGCCCACGTCTAGTGGGTTCAAACTCCTCAATGATCTCCATAGCCCTTATCTTTGGTGCCCCACTTACTGTACCTGCAGGAAAACATGCCTTTAAGACATCAAATGCATCTCTTCCCTCTTGCAATCTACCAGTTACATTTGAGACAATGTGCATTACATGAGAATATCTCTCAATCACCATAAGGTCTGTCACCCTTACTGTGCCTGGCCTTGATACCCTCCCTACATCGTTTCTCCCCAGATCTACCAGCATAATGTGCTCTGCCCTCTCCTTTGGGTCATTTAAAAGCTCCTCCTCTAGCGCCAGGTCCTCATTTTCATCCCTTCCCCTAGGTCTAGTGCCCGCAATGGGCCTAAGGGTAATCAAATCACCCTCTAGCCTTACTAGTATCTCTGGTGAGGAGCCAATGAGCTTTAATTTATCAAAGTTTAGATAAAACATATATGGTGAGGGATTTATACTCCTTAATGCCCTGTATATACTAAAATCATCACCATCTATCTTTGTACTCAACCTCTGCGAGAGCACCACCTGGATGGCATCGCCAGAAAATATATAAGAGCGGATCCTATCTACCGCTGACATAAATGATTCCTTACTAAAATTTGAAGAGATGGTAGAGATTGAAATTGCCTTAGGCCCATAATTTAGTGGAGATCTAAGCTGTGAGATATTTTTTTCTATAGAGGATATCGCACCCTCATAGGCCTTTTTTAATCCCCTCTCTTTTCGCAAGTCTACAAAGCTTACTATCTTTACTGTATGTTTAACGTGGTCAAATATAATCAGTGTCTTTGGCAAGACAAATACTGCCTCAGGTATAGAAAGGTCCTTTATAGAGATATTTGGTAGTCTTTCAAAGCACCTAACAATGTCATAAGAAAAATAGCCTATAAGCCCACCCTGAAATCTCGGTAAATCAGAAAGCTGGGCCAAATGAAATTCCCTAAGTGTCTCCCTAAGTAGAGGCAAGGGGTCATTTACCCTCTCATAGATATCCTTATCCTCAGGGCCAGAGATTTTTACCCTCTCATCTTGATAGGTAATAATTAGTATTGGCGTACAGCCAATAAAGCTATACCTTCCCCACTTTTCCCCGCCCTCTGCACTCTCTAATAAGAATGAGTAACCTTTGTCCTTTAATTTTAGATAGGCAGTTACTGGGGTCTCTATGTCGGCCAAAAATTCCTTGTATACAGGGATAAAATTTGCCTTTTCTGCCAAATTACAAAATGTCTCAAAATCAGGCCTATACATGATCAATTGTGGCAATTGCCCTTTTAAACCTTGGCAATACCCTCTCCCTCCCCAAGACAGCCATTATCTCAAATAGACCTGGGCTTACAGTTCTACCTGTAAGGGAAACCCTAATGGCCTGCGCAAATTTACGTGTACTCAAATTGTATTTTTTTTGTATGTCTCTAAATAGATTTTCTAGTATATCTTGTGAAAAATCAGACAGTTTTTCTATAGCCTTTATAAACTCTTCCATTGCCTCCTTTATATCTGGCACCAAGAACTTTTTGGCAGCCTCCATATCATAACTTATTTCTTCTATAAAATAAAAATCAGCCATTTTTGCCATCTCAGATAGCGTCTTTGCCCTTGTCTTTAATGTAGATACTACTTTTTTTACATAGTCTATATCTGGTATTTGATAACCTTTCTTTTTTAAAAATGGTATCAGTTTCCTTGCAAGCCCCTCATCTTTCTCCTCTTTTATGTAGTGTGCATTAAGCCAGAGCAATTTTTCCCTATTAAATATACTTGCTGATTTACCAATATGGGAGATATCAAATTTTTCAATCAGCTCTTCTAGTGAAAATATCTCTTGATCTCCATATGACCATCCCAACCTTGCAAGAAAATTCACCAGTGCCTGGGGTAGATAACCCTCCTCTTTATATTCCAGAATAGGCGATGCCCCATGTCGCTTGCTCAGCTTTGCCTTATCAGGGCCCAATATCATAGGCACATGTGCAAACTTTGGTGGTTCGTATCCTAGTGCCTTATAGAGCTGAAGTTGTTTAGGGGTATTATTGATGTGGTCATCACCCCTAATTATATGTGTGATCCCCATTATGGCATCGTCTACAACCACTACAAAGTTATATGTAGGGGTACCATCGCCCCTTTGAATGACCCAATCATCCAATTCCCTATTTTCAAATATGATAGGGCCATGGATTAAATCGTTCAATACGGTCTCCCCCACAAGCTCACTCCTAAACCTCACTACAGCCCCAGGTTTTTTGGGCAGATGTTTGTCCCTGCATGTCCCATCATACCTTGGTTTCCTACCCTGTGCCAGGGCAGCCTTTCTTTTTTCCTCAAGCTCTTCCTTTGTACAATAGCAATAATATGCCTTGCCCTCATTGATCAGCCTTTCGATGTGTTCTCTATAGATGGAGAGGCGCTCTGATTGAAAATATGGGCCTTCATCCCAATCAAGGCCTAACCACTTTAGGCCCTCTATAATAGAATTTACATACTCTGGTCTTGACCTCGATATATCTGTATCCTCGATACGTAAGATAAATGTACCCTTGTGATGTCTGGCAAATAGCCAGTTAAAAAGGGCCGTCCTTGCCCCCCCTAGGTGTAGATGGCCTGTAGGACTTGGTGGAAAACGTGTTCTAACCTTTTTCGAGTTGTCCCTTGCCGACATATAATATCAAGCCAAAAATCTCTATCAGCCTGCAACTTTTTTAAATCAATTTTTATTTGATGATTATCCCTGCATAGCCTACTACCTGATAATAATCCCCTGTAACATCACCAGATGTAGCATAAGAGACCAACTCCGCCTCCTCTGCCCCAAGCAGATTGGAGGCCACCAGGGCCACCGTAGTAGGAATAACACCACACATACTGATGTGATTTTCCCTTACAGTCTCATACAGGCCATAGGGGTCTAATGCCAGTATCTTTTTAATTGCCATTCTGTCCTTTTTCTCGGCAGAGCTTTGGGATTCATAGTGGGTCATATCACTGCTGGAGATAATGAGTACTGGTTTATTATAATTGCTTATGGCCTTGGCCAATGCCTTTCCTAACTCCTCACAGGTGGAAAAATCTGTATATGACAGTACAATGGGGACAAATCTAAACTGCTTTTTTAAATACTGAAGGAATGGCAATTGGACCTCTAATGAATGCTCATATTGATGGGCCACCGTATCCTTAGTAAACTTGCCCTCAGAGAGGATCAAATCTGCCAGCGTTTTATTAATTGACACCGAACCTTGGGGCATCTCCCAGATGCCTTCATCCATCAATGCAAAATTAGCACCAAGACCCGTATGGCTTGGTCCCATGATCACTATATCATCAGGGATGGATATCCTCCCATATACCTTGCCAGCCACATGCCCTGAATAGATATAGCCTGCGTGGGGTGCCATAATGGCTAGTGCATTTTCCTTGGGTAGGTCTTTGGGGATATAACGATCCAAATACTCTATTAAGGTAGGGACATCGGCAGGATAAAACTGCCCTGCTACTGATGGTTTTCTAACAAACATAGAAAACTCCTTTATAATTTATAACATAACATCATTGCTGATGCAATAAATTTGCGTTAAACTAAGAGGTTGTGCAATTTAATGAATTGCTGATTGATGATCTGGCAAGAATCTTTTAGCTAGACTGTAACCATCCTTTATATCTTCAGATCTTATTTCCCTTCTCTCAGAGAAGGTTTTACTAAAGGCATAGGTTATTGCTATCAAATCACCCTTTGTAGGGACTCTATCAGATATAGAATCAATCTTTAATATTATATCCATTTTTGCACTATTAATGGTCTTGCTCAAACTATTTAAACCAAGGTAAATAGAAAGTGCTATGGCCAAAAAACCAATCAATAAGCCTAATGATCCCTTCCACCCCATCTTTTCCTCCTTTAGATTATTTTTTAATTTTTATTAAATTTTTTAAAATTTAGCAATCGAAATTGCAGAATCTAAAATTATATATTAAAATAGCCAGGTGCATATTGGTTTTGGTATGGATGTGCATCCACTGGTAGAAGGCCGCCCGCTTATATTAGGAGGGGTAGAGATCCCATTTGAAAAGGGGTTATTAGGGCATTCTGATGCAGATGTATTACTTCATGCCATTTGTGATGCCATAATTGGCGCTATGGGAGAGGGGGACATCGGAACTCACTTCCCAGATACAGACCCCAGCCTTAAAGGGGTCTCTAGCTTAAAGATACTCAAGGAAGTAAAGAGGATGATGGAAAAAAATGGATATAGATTGATCAACTTAGATGCTACAATAGTGGCCGAGATGCCAAAACTCAAGCCCTATTTTCCTCAAATGGTAAAGAATATTTCGGATGTATTAAATGTATCAGAAAAGGCTATAAATATTAAGGCAAAGAGGGCAGAGGGACTTGGCTATATAGGTTCTGGTAAGGGAATGGCTGCCTATGCAGTTGTCCTTCTAAAAAACAATGAATAAGGTAAAGGTACGTTTTGCCCCAAGCCCTACAGGTAAGTTGCATTTAGGAAATGCAAGAACTGCCATTTTCAATATGCTCTTTTCATTACATTACAGTGGCAAGTTTGTTTTAAGGATAGAGGATACAGACTTAGAGCGCTCAGCCAGGGTATATGAAAAGAGACTTATAGAGACCTTACACTGGTTAGGGATTGATTGGGATGAGGGGCCTGATATAGGGGGTGATTATGGCCCTTATAGGCAATCTGAGCGTTTGGAGATTTATAGGCCCTATATTGAAAGGCTAGTAAAAGAGGGGAAGGCATACTATTGCTATTGCACACAAAGGGAGCTTGAGGAGGAGAGGAGGAAGCTTCTCTTACGTGGGCTCCCCCCACGCTATTCTGGCCGATGCCGCTACCTTACAGAAAGGGAAAGAAGGAGGTTTGAGGCAGAGGGTAGGAGGCCTACAATCCGTTTTCTTGTTCCAGATGAGACCATAAAATTTTTTGATTTGATTAAAGGAGAAATGCGTTTTGAGGGGGCTGCTATCGGTGACTTTATTATTGTACGCTCTAGTGGTGTGCCAGCCTATAATCTTGCTGTGGTAATAGATGATGCATTAATGGAGATAACACATGTCATAAGGGGGGAAGACCACCTCTCCAATACACCCTGTCAGCTTTTCCTCTATAAGGCGCTTGGTTTAAAACCACCTAAATTTGCTCATCATCCCCTTCTTCTTGGCCCTGACAGGACAAAATTGAGCAAGAGGCATGGAGATGTATCTGTAGAGGAATACAGAGAGAAGGGGTTTTTGCCAGAGGCACTCCTTAATTATTTGGTTATAACCGGAATGGTCTTAGAGAGGGAAAGAGAGATATTTTCAAGAGAAGAGATGATTAAACTATTTAAGCTAGAAAAGCTAAGTAAAAGCAATGCAATCTTTGATCTAAGTAAACTTAAATGGATGAATAGGCACTATCTAAGGAGCCTTCCTTTAGAGGACATTTTGGATTCTTTAAGGCCATTTTTAAAAGAGGAAGAATTTAAAAAACTAAAAGAGAATCCCAAAGTTCTAGGGGCAATTTTGGAAAATGTAGAGACACTAAAAGATATACCAGGTTTTTTAGACATATTTTTAAAAAAGGGGCTTTCCTATACAGAGGAGGCAAGGGATATAATCAGACAAAAAGGGGCAAAGGAGGTAATAGACCTCTTTTATCAATATATCGTCGCCAATAAACACAAAGACCTAATGGGTATTTTGGATGAGATTATTTTAGAAACAGGATTTAAAAAGAGGAAGGTAATGATGCCTATCAGGGCAGCGATCACTGGCTCTACTGTAGGCCCTGAACTTAAAAAGATATTTGAATTGCTCCCAAGGGAGTGGATAGTGGAGAGACTGGCTAAGGCAAAGGGTATATGAAAATAACACCACTGTATGAAGAACATAAAAAACTTAAGGCAAAGATAGACAATTTTGCTGGCTGGTCAATGCCCATCCAATACAGTAGCATAATCTCTGAACACAACTGGACAAGAAACGCATGCTCCCTATTTGATACATGCCATATGGGTGAGTTTATTGTCTATGGGGATAGTAAAGAGAGCAATTTAGATAAGGTATTGACTGCAAACCTGGAAGATATGAATGTAGGCAGTTCTCGTTATTGCTTTATGTTAAATGAAGATGGGGGGATAATCGATGACCTTGTTGTCTACAGATTGGCCCAAGACAAATGGATGCTTGTCGTAAATGCAGGGACAATTGAAAAGGATGAAAGACACCTAAAAGAAAACATCTATACAAATCTAGAAAATATTTCAGCAGATATAGCAAAGCTTGATTTGCAGGGACCTTCTTCTAGGGACGTTTTAAGGAAATTTATAGGAGAGGGTATTGATAAACTAAGATACTACCACTTTGACCACTTTTTTATCTTAGGCAAGAAGATCCTAATCAGTAGGACTGGTTATACAGGTGAGCTTGGATATGAATTATATATAGACAGTAAAGGGGCACAGTGGTTATGGAACCTGATCTTGAATGATAAAAGGGTAAGGCCTGCAGGGCTTGGTGCAAGGGATACACTGAGATTAGAGATGGGATACCCACTTTATGGCCAGGATATAAATGAGGAGACCTCACCCATAGAGGCAGGGCTAGAGAGGTTTGTTGAATTTAAAAAGGAATTCATTGGCAGGAAAGCACTCCTAAAACAAAGGGAAGGGGGGATTAAAAAGAGGCTTGTGTGCCTCATTACAAACTCCCGCAGGGCACCAAGGAAAAATTATAAGATATATGCAGAAGAAGATGAGATTGGTTTTGTAACCAGCGGGACATTCTCTCCAAGCCTATCCTGTGGGATAGGGATGGGTTATATAAGGCCTGATTATTGTAAAATAGGTTCAAAGATAACCATTAAAGAAGGCAAAGTAAAGATAGATGCAACTATCACTAATAGGCCCCTTTATAAAAAGGGCTCTTTAAGAAATTAATAAATAAACCTTGGGGGATATGATGGGCAAGATGAACGTACCAGATGGGCTGCTCTATACAAAGGAACATGAGTGGATAAGGATAGATAATCATTTAGGCACTATAGGCATTACTGACTATGCACAGGATGCCTTAGGGGATGTCACATTTGTTGAGTTGCCAAAGGTTGGAGATAGCATAAGGCAGTTTGAGGCATTTTCATCTGTGGAGTCTGTAAAGGCTGTATCTGATGTATATGCCCCTATGTCGGGAAAGATTATAAAGGTAAATGATGGGCTCATGGAATCGCCTGAACTTATAAATCAATCGCCATATGACAAGGGGTGGATAGTAGTTATTGAGATCTTTGATGAAAATGAAAAGAAAAACCTTATGACGGCCTCTGAGTATAGAAAATATTTGGAAGGGATAATAGAATGAGTTATGTGCCTCATACAAGGGAAGAAGTAGAGGAAATGCTTGATGCCATAGGTGTTTCCTCTATTGAAGAACTATTTAAAGATATAGGATTAGCACTTAGGCCAAGGTCATTCAACCTTCCATCTGGAAGGTCTGAATTTGAGGTAAAAGAGCACCTAGAGAGGATTTCATCAAAAAACAATGCAAATCTTATAAGCTTTGTTGGTGGTGGTTTTTATGACCATTATATACCCTCTATAGTGGATGCAATCGCAGGGAGAAGCGAGTTCTACACACCCTACACACCATATCAGCCAGAGTGCTCACAGGGGACACTCCAGGCAATTTATGAATATCAAACTGCGATTTGTATGCTAACTGACATGGATGTCTCAAATGCCTCACTCTATGATGGTGGAACTGCCTTATTTGAGGCAGTGATGATGTCACTTAGGATTACAGGTAGAAAAAAGATAATCATAGATGGGGGGGTAAACCCTATCTATAAAGATATGCTCTTTACACATACCAAAAACCTCCCTATTGAGATTATTAAGATCCCTCCCCATGTTGGTCAGACAAATAGGGATGAGATCTATAGGCACTTAGATGAAGATACAGCGTCGGTAGTCTTACAAAATCCAAATTTTTTTGGGACAATTGATGAACACTCAGATATTGCAGAAAGGGCACACAGGGTTGGTGCATTAATTATAGAATCTGTCTATCCCATCTCCCTTGGCCTTATAAAGACACCAGGTTCTATGGGTGTAGATATAGCAGTTGGTGAGGGGCAAAGCCTTGGTATTCCACTTTCATTTGGTGGCCCTTATCTAGGTTTTTTGGCATGTAAAAGGGAGTTTTTGAGGAGGATGCCTGGGAGGATTGTTGGGGAGACAGTAGATATAGAAGGGAAGAGGGGATTTGTATTAACACTTCAAACAAGGGAGCAACACATAAGGCGCCAGAGGGCTACCTCAAATATATGTACAAATTCGGCCCTATGTGCATTAAGGGCGGTTATATTCCTTTCTCTTTTGGGAAAGAATGGATTTATTGAGCTTTCTAAGCTAAATTATGAAAAGAGTGAGTTTGCAAAGGATTTGCTAAAAGGTAAACCTGGTATAGAGGTTTTAAACTCACCCACATTTAATGAATTTACTGTACGTCTTAAAAGGGATGCAAATGGGGTGGTAAATAGAATGATAAAAGAGGGGATTGCTGCAGGGATTCCAATAGGAAGGTTCTATGAGGGGATGGAGAACTATCTTTTGATTGCAGTTACTGAGAAGAGGAAAAAGGAAGAGATTTTAAGGCTTTGTGAGGCATTAAACGATGCGGTTAATCTTTGAGAAGGGCAAAAAAGGAAGGTGTGGTATAAAGATTCCAAAATCAGATGTCCCATCCAGAGAATTTCCTTCAAAGTATAAAAGAAAAAAAGACCCACCTCTGCCTGAGTTATCAGAAGTAGATGTAGTAAGGCACTTTACCAGGCTCTCTCAGTTAAATTTCTGTGTAGATACAAATTTTTATCCCCTTGGCTCATGTACTATGAAATATAACCCAAAGTTTACAGAGCAAATTGAAAGGATAAGTGGATTTTCAAATTTACACCCTTTGCTTTCATACATCTCAGAGGAGGCTGTCCAAGGTGCCCTGGAGGTAATCTATGAGACCGAAAGGCTGCTCTGTGAGATTACAGGGATGAATGAATTCACTACACAGCCCCTTGCCGGTGCACACGGTGAGCTTACTGGTCTTTTGTTGATCTCTGCATATCATAGATATAAAGAAAACAAAAAGAGATATATAATTGTTCCAGACTCCTCGCACGGGACAAACCCTGCCTCTTCATCTACCTGTGGCTATGAGACAATTGTAATCCCAACAGATAAAGATGGCTGCATGGACTTAAGGCTATATAAAGAAAGATTAAGTGATAGTGTAGCCGCAGTCATGCTCACATGCCCAAATACACTGGGTATATTTAATCCCCATATAAAAGAGGTCTGTGACCTGGCACACAGTGTGGGTGCACTCATGTACTATGATGGTGCAAATCTAAATGCAATTTTAGGAAAGGTAAGGCCAGGCGATGTTGGCTTTGATGTAGTGCACCTAAATCTGCACAAGACATTTTCCACACCCCATGGTGGGGGTGGACCTGGTTCTGGACCAGTTGGGGTAAAGGGGGAAATCTGTAATTTTCTGCCAATACCAAGGATAATAAAAAAAGATGGCGTTTTTAGACTAGATTTTAATAGGCCAAATTCAATTGGGCACATCTCCCCATTTTTTGGAAACTTCTCTGTAATACTAAAGACATATGCATATATAATGCTCTTAGGGAAGGAAGGTCTTATCTCTGTAAGTGAGCATGCGGTACTAAATGCAAATTATATAAGGGCTAGGCTTAAGGGATATTATGAGCTCCCATATGATAGGGTATGTATGCATGAGTGTGTCTTCTCTGCCTCAAGGCAGAAAAGATATGGCATCCGTGCCCTAGACATTGCAAAATACTTAATTGATAAAGGATTCCATCCACCAACCATATATTTTCCCACAGTAGTAAAAGAGGCACTAATGATTGAGCCCACAGAGACAGAATCAAAGGAGACGCTAGATAGATTTATCTCTGCAATGGTTGAGATTGCAAATTTGGCAAAAGAGAGACCACAGGCCCTAAAAGATGCCCCAAAGACTACCCCAGTAAAGAGGCTTGATGAGGCAAAGGCGGCCAGAGAGCCAAAATTGAGGTGGGAGGGCTAATTAAGAAGATAGATTTATCAATTTTCTGATCATCCCAGACAAGTGTGGAAAAAAAACGGGTTTTATGAGAATATCATCGATATAATCAGTTTTTTTAGAAACTGTATAACCACTCATTATTATGACCTTTACTTCAGGCTTCATTTGTTTCACCTCTTTAGCTAGCTCAAGACCTGAAAGTTTTGGCATAACCATATCAGAGATTACAACGGAAATTTTGTCCTTGTTTATCTTAAATAGGTTTATAGCCTCCTCGGCATCGGCAGATTGAAATATCTTATAGCCCAGTTCCTGCAAAAATGCAGTAGTGCCCGCCAGAATCTGTGGTTCATCTTCTATTATTAAAATACCTTCACCATGTCCTTTAAATAATCTACTTCTTTTATGTTTTTTGGTACTCTTAATAGCTGGTAAATAGACCTTAAATTCTGTCCCTACGTTTTCCTCACTATATACATTTATACATCCCTTATGTTGTTTAATAATGCCATATACTACAGAGAGGCCCATGCCAGTGCCCGAGGGTTTGGTAGTGAAAAATGGATCAAATATACGCTCCCTTATCTCTTTGGGAATGCCTATGCCTGTATCCCTTATGCTTAAACAGACATATTCTCCTGGTTTGACATAAGGGTGCCTCTTACAATAGTCATTATCTAGAAAAATATTATAGAGCTTTATATATAATTCCCCGCCTTGTGGCATGGCATCACGGGCATTGGCGGCAAGATTGATGACAATCTGATGTATTTGGCTAGGATCCGCCTCTACTTGATAAACTGAAGGGGCAATATCCAAATGAATTATAATATTTTCTGGGAGGGTACGTTTTAATAGATTTACTGCCTCTTTTATAAGAGGGGCCAAATTTAGTCTCATTTTCTCTAATTGGGCATGCCGTCCAAATGCCAATAGTTTAGAAATGAGGTCACTGGCACGATTGCAAGAATCAACAATTCCTGAAATATGTCTATAAAATGGGGATTTTTTATCAATCTTCATAAGTACAAGTTGAGCGTACCCAGCGATGGCCATTAGAAGGTTATTAAATTCATGAGAGATACCAGAAATCAAGGTACCAATAGTCTCATATCTTTGAATTTGAAGCATTCTCTTTTCGGCTTGAATTCTTTTTCCCTCGGCCCGCTCCTTTTCTGTAAGCAAATCTAAAAACAATTTGATGGCAGCAGCATCTACAAAGGCAATATGTGCAGGTTTTCTAGTTGAGATATCATAGACTATTTCTTTTTTGCCTGTAAGCTCGATAATAAACTTTATGTCTGAATCATTTTTTAGAAAATTTCTGTAATCTGTTGAGGTATAAATACCTTTTTGTTTTGCAAATAATAATCCTGGGGCATTTTTATCCTCATCTACTACTGCAACAATTTTTAAAAATGGATTAGGCAACTTTTCTAAATACTTAAGCAAGAAAATACATTTTTCATTTCCACCCAAGATTAACGTCTTTATCATGATTAGTTTAAATAATCATCGTCCTTTTCCCCATAGGTGTTCATACAAAATAAAGGCCTTAGAGGCATTAAAACACTTTAAAGATACTTTTAGGTAATTAATAGACTAGATATTTGCTATTGCATATCTTTTAATTTACTTCGTAAATGCATTAAGGCCCTAGCATGAAGCTCTGAAATCGTTGATTTTGCTAAACCCAATACTTCACCAATCTCTTTCATAGTTAATTCTTCAAAATAGTATAAAGATACAACTAGCCTTTCTCGTTCAGGTAACTCCTCTATAGCCTTAGAAAGTACAGAAACCTGCTCCTTTGAAATCACTAGCTCTAAGGTTGATATGTTATCTGGATCGTATATTGAATCACTATCCCTAAGCCCTAAAGATTCGTCCTCTAAGCTAACAATAAAGGCACCCTTTAATTTATACAAAAGGCGGTGGTATTCTTCTTCGGTTATCCCCAATGCATCGGCCATGGCTTTATCAGAAGGAGGATGTCCTAATTCGCTCTCTACCTTTTTGTAAACTGTCTCTAATTTCCTTGCCTTCTGCCTTATTGACTTAGGTACCCAGTCTAAATTACGTAACTGATCCAGAATGGCCCCTTTAATTCGGAATCTTGCATAAGTGGTAAACTCACAATTTTTCTTTGGATCAAATCTATCTACTGCGTCAATTAAACCTATAATACCAGCTTCTATTAAATCCTCTTTATCAATGGATGTTGGGAGATAAATATCCATCTGGTCTACTATGTGTTTGACTAAAGGTAAGTATCTCAGGATGAAATCTTCACGAGGAATCAGCTCAGCCTTTTTAACCTCTGCTGCTTGTCCCTGCATACCCTTTTTACTCAAAGCAAAATATGTGCCAATAAAAATTATAGAAAGCCCTTTATTTATGGGGTGTTAAAATCAGGTGTGCGTGCCAAAAAGGCACATATAGAGAAAATATTTATAGATTAGGAGTCAAAGATAGCTGTGCCAATTTGGCACAAAAGGTAGTGCCGAACAAATAAACACAATCCGCCGAAGTACAACTAAATTATGCTAAAAGCAGTTGATGAGCTATTCTCAAAAATATTTGAAAAATAAAAAAAAAAGGAAATAAAGAGATTTTTTCCATTCTTTCTTATCTAGTTGAAATTTCTACAGATAATTCAAAAGAACTAGAAAGATTTCTTCAAGAAGTGGTCAATAAGACATCAGAGATAATAGAAGCAGATAAGATTTCACTAAATTTTTCTAAAAAGTTTTTAAGTGACTTTAAGACCCCAAAAGGAGACTATAGTGTCTCTATCCCAATAACTATTCAACAAAATAATGTACTTGGATATTTAAAGGTAAATAAGGCTAGGGGTAAGCACATAAGTGAAAAGGAGCTAAGCCTATTGAAGATTATTGCCCAAATTATTGGCCTAAAATTTCAAAATAATGCATTTCAGCAAGTAATCTATGAGGGTTTAGCAGAAACTCTAAAGGTCTTGGTAAATGTAGTTGAGGCAAAGGACGTTTATACCCGCTTTCACTCTCAACAGGTAGCTCATTATGCACTAGGGGTTGGTAAACAAATGGGATTGTCTCAAGATCTATTAGACACATTGAAAATTGCTAGTATACTTCATGATATCGGAAAATTGGCTATTCCTGATAATATCCTTTTAAAGCCCGGTAAACTTACACCTGAGGAATTTGAGATTGTCAAACTTCACCCCATAGTAGGAGATGAGATTTTGAAGCCATTAAGATTCTTTCATCAAGAGAGGAAGATTATAAGGCATCATCATGAAAGGTGGGATGGCAGTGGCTATCCAGATGGATTATCTGGTGAAAATATCCCTCTCCTTTCATCTATCATGGCAGTAGCGGATAGCTTTGATGCCATGACCTCTGAACGTGTTTATCATAAGGCAAAACCTGCTGCTGAGGCGCTTGAGGAGATAAAATCCCTTTCTGGTGTAAAATATGACCCAAGGGTAGTCAATGCCTTCGAAATTTTTTTAAAGAAGGAATATGATATATAGAGTGCCATAATCAAACACTATTCAAGTGTTGGTCGATATATAAGACAGGGGTAAAATGCTTAATGAGAAACGCCTGCGGCGAAGGATTTCTTATAAAGCAGATGTAATAATAAAGACATCAGATATAATCATTAGAGGGCAAACAATGAATATAAGTTTGAGGGGCCTCTATGTTAAAACTAAAAAGAGGTTGCCCCCTAATACCCCTTGTACACTAAGGATCAAGCTAGAAAATGGGCAGAGCGCTGCTTATCTTTCTTTTGAGGGAGTGGTGATTAGGGTTGATGATAAGGGTATGGGTATCAGATTTATAAGTATAAAACCTGAAAGTTTTTTTCATCTTCGAAATATCCTTTATTATTATCTAGGCAATGAAGAATTGGTTGACAGAGAATTAATGAGAGATGCCTTTTAGGGAGTAAATGGTTAAGAAGAAAGCCAGCCATTTATCATAAGGTTTAACAAGGCCAATCCTTTGACCTGATTTGAAAGCCATTTCTAGTAATGATCAATGCAGAGTTATTAGTGCTTTCTATAAATCTCTTTGCCAATAAGGGGCTAAAGACAAAGGCAGCAGTAGAGATAGCATCTGCATCAGTAACTGTCTTTGCTATCACACTTACACTACTCAATTTAAGAGGAGATTCTCCTTTTTTTGGGTTAATAATATGAAAAAATTTCTTTTCTTTGTCAAAGTACCTTTCATAATTACCAGAGGTAGCAATAGCTGCATCCTTAAGATTAATAATTTCTACATAATCACTTGGTTTAAATGGATCTCTAATAGCAATCTTAAAATACTTATTGCCAATGACCCTTATATCTCCGCCTGCATTTATCAATGCATATTTGATCCCCATATTCTTAATTAGCTCAGCCGTTTTGTCTACAATATAACCCTTTGCAATTCCATCTAGGGTTATACCCATGCCTTTTTTGAGGAATTTTATTTTGTTTTCATCAAAATATAGACTAGATGCATCTACTAAATTTAATGCCTCTTTTATCTCCTTTATTGTAGGGGGAGTACCTGCCTTAAACCTCTCTTTAAGTAGATCAACAACAGGCTTTACTGTAATATCAAATGCCCCATTGCTTAGATGATAATAATAAGATGCCTTTTTCATTACAAAATACATCTCTTTAGGGACATCTTTTAATACCCCATCCTCATTTAGTTTACTTATTTGCGTTCCGCCTTCATATCGATTAAATATGTTTATCAATCTTTTCATTTCTGAAAAGCCTAATTCAATAGCCTCTTGTGCCTTATCTGATGATTGATCATAGACTGTAATGGTGACAAATGTATCCATAAGTGGAAGTGTCTTTTCCAATTTATGCAGTTTCTTGTCAAAGAAAATTTCCCCAACAGGAAAGGAAAATGCCGGTTTTGCAAGGCCTATACTTAATATACCAACAAGCTTTAAAAAGTCTCTTCTATCTAACCCCTTCATCATAAAACCCCTTTAATGGAAAAATATTAATGTTACCAAAATAAACACAGGAATTAAAATAGTAGTAGAATACTTAAGCATATAACCGAAAAAGCTTGGCATTGGAGTACCTGCCTCCTCAGATATAGACCTTACCATAAAATTTGGTGCATTTCCAATGTAGGTGTTTGCACCAAAAAATACTGCCCCTGCAGATATGGCCTTAAGAAAGATGGGTTTTTGTGAGAGGAGCATTGGTACCGCCTCATGCTCTGGTATTCCTGTAAAGAATTTACCCAAAGCGCTTGTAAAGAATGTATAATATGTAGGCGTATTATCTAAAAAGCTAGACAATATACCAGTAACCCAAAAATAATGATAGGGATGTGCCATTGCCCTCATTAGTGGGGCCGCTGCACCCCTTTCCCCTGCCTCTAATATAAGCAAACAAGGTGCCATGGCTGCAAAGATACCCGCAAATAAATAAGCAACCTCCTTTATAGGAAACCAGGTAAATTCATTTGCCTCCCTTATCTCTCTAGGAGTAATTACTAAGGAAATAATGCCCATAAGAATTATAAATCCATCCCTTATTAAAGACTCTATAGTACGATGGATGCCCAATATGCTCACTTCCCCAAGTTTTACTGTCCCACTGAATATAACAGAGCCTACTATCCCTGCCAAAAAGATAAAATTATACCAACCTTCTAGACCAAGCGGTTCCTTTTCTCCAGTAAATACAGCCCCCTCCTTTTTATAAAAATAAAGATCCATGACAAAATAAATTGCCAGCACACAAGCAACAACAAAGAGCATATGCGGCAATATTTTGAGTGTTACCCAAAAAAATGGTACACCATGAAGGAAGCCTATAAATAAAGGGGGGTCTCCGACAGGCGTTAGGGCACCACCAATGTTACAAACCAGAAATATAAAAAAGACAACCATAAATGTCCTATATTTCCTATACCTGTTTGCCCTTAAAAATGGACGGATCATTAACATAGCTGCCCCTGTGGTACCCATCCAGGAGGCAATACCTGTACCTACGGTTAGCCAAGCTGTATTTACCCAAGGTGTGCCAACCAGTGTGCCCTTGAGATAAATATTCCCAGCTACTGTAAAAAGACCCCAAAGCAAGATAATAAATGGAAAATAATCACCTATAAAAATATGCAAAAATTCATGCAGACCTGCATGCTTATATACCACAAGCATAGGTATTATTGTAACTATTGCCCAGAAGGCAGATACTTTACCAAAGTTATGATGCCACCACCTTGGGGCAAATAGAGGAAAGAGGGCAATAGAGAGCAATATCCCTACAAAGGGAATCGTACTCCAAAGGGGCAGTGATTCTGCCATCTTCATCAGTTCACTCTCTGCCTCTTCTTCTCCGGCAAAGGCAACAGCAACAGAGGCAATAACCAACAATCCACTTAACACAACTTCCTTCTTTTTCATTTATATTCCCCCCTGGTATTCAAAATCTCTGTAATCACTGGCCTAAAGGAATATTTCTTGCTATATTGCCTAATCCCAAAAAAGGCTAATATCATAAAGAAAATTGAGAAAATGCAGGATGAAAGCTCTCTATTTTTTAACAAATCTAAATAATATCCCAAAATTGCCCCAATAAATAGACTTATTGTAGGAATTACATATATAATAAAAGAGGCCTTAAGCTCGCTCTCTGTTTGGACCGATACATTTACCTCCTGTCCCACCTTTGCACCTATAGGATTTTCTGCCTCAAGCATCCTATACCTTTTACTCAATATATTGCACAATCCACTACCTGGGCAGCCCTCGCACGCACTACTCCTTGTTAACCTTATCTTTGCCTTTTTTCCAGAAATCTCTATTACTGTCCCTTTTTCTCTTCTAAACTCCATTTATTGAACTACCCAAACAGTGCAGTGGCAATCAAAATCTTTATTCCCATATTTAATACCTCATGAAATAATTCTTTGTATTGCCCCTGTTGGGCACTTATCCATGCACTTACCACCGCAGGATGCATCAGGGCCAATACACTTTTTGGGGTCTACAATAGAGAGGAATTTATCAATGATGATGGCCTTCTCAGGGCAATTTTTCCTGCAAATACCACAGCCCTGACAGCCTACTTCACAGATTTCCTTTACTATCTTCCCTGCATCATGTGAGTTGCAAGGAACATATACCTTTTGTGAGACAGGCAAAAGATGGGGAACACCCCTTGGGCATACCCTTACACATGTACCACACCCTACACACTTTTCTTCATCAACCTTTGGAAGCCCATCCCTTCCCATGCTCATAGCACCAAATGGACAACTCTTTACACATGTCCCATACCCAAGACAACCATATTCACAATCCTTATCCCCTCCGGCTACTAAGGCTGCTGCACGGCAATCTTCTATTCCCATATACTGAAACCTTCTCTTTGCCTTCTCCGGGGTACCTCTACACATAATCCTGGCTACTTTCTTCTCTTCCTCCACTTCTACAGTTACACCTATAATTTCTGCTATTTTTTTGATATTTTCGGGTGGCGCAAGGATACATGCATTTACAGGTGCCTTACCAGCAACAATGGCCTCTGCGCAGTCTGAACAACCTGCATAACCACAGCCACCACAGTTTGCCCCACCTAGTAACTCTTCTACTTGTCCTATTCTTGGGTCTATATAGACATAGAATACCCTGGCTGCAATACCCAAACCCAGTGCAAATATAGCACCCATGCCGCCCATTATTATAATAGGGTAAATAGTTGGTTTTAGTAGTTCTATCATTTAAAGCCTCCAAAATTATTTGACCAATCCGGCAAATGCAAAAAATGATAGACCTATCAGCCCAGCAGTAACCAAACCAATGCCAGTACCTGTAATTGGCTCAGGGATTCTAGCATACTCAAAACGTTCCCTAATTCCAGCAAATAAAATAAGTGCCAAACCAAAACCACATGCCGAAGCAAATGAAAATATTAGAGATGGCAAAAAGCCAAATTTAAATCTCATATTATAAAAACAAGTTCCTAAAATGGCACAATTAGTAGTAATAAGAGGCAGAAATATACCCAGTGCTCTATAAAGGCCAGGACTTACCTTCTTTACCACAATCTCTGTAAGCTGTACAAACACTGCAATTACCAATATAAATGCCAATGTCTCTAAGTAGACAATTTTAAAGGGCTTAAGAAGGTATGTCTCTGTAAGCCAGGTCAAAGGCCCAGAGCAGGTAAGCACAAATATTACCCCAAAGGTCATACCCACAGCAGTATCCATTTTTCTAGAGACCCCAAGGAAAGGGCAATTTCCCAAAAATCTTATAAGAAGTATATTGTTTATAAAGACAGCAGAAACTATCAGTAAAAGGTAATCCGAGAATGTCCAAACTTGCTGTTCCATATCTTTACTCCTTTTTTATAGCATTTCTTTTTTGCCTCCAATGGTATTCATAATTCCAAGCATAATTCCAAGGCAGACAAATGCCCCTGGTGGTTTTAACAAAAATGAAAATGGCTTATAAGTTTCCCACATTATATGGTAGCCCCAAATTGTTCCATTTCCTAATATCTCGCGAATTGCACCTAAAACTGTAAGGGAGATGGTAAAACCCAATCCCATGCCCAGGCCATCAGCTATAGAATGTAAAATTGGTTTTTTTGAGGCGAAGACCTCCGCCCTGCCCAAAGGAATTCAGTTAACCACTATAAGTGGGATAAATATCCCCAAAGAGAGATATAGCGGATAAAAGAATGCCTGGGTAGTTAACTCTACGATAATAACAAAAGTAGCTACTACAACAATGAAACAGGGAAGCCTTACTCCAGGAGGTATTAATTTTTTAAGCAAGGAGATGATTAGATTAGATCCCGTTAGAACAAATGTAAGACAAAGCCCCATCCCAAATCCATCTTGCATGCTGGTAGTACATGCCAAAGTAGGGCATAGCCCCAATGTAAAACGAAAAGGGGGAATATCTGACCACAGCCCCTTGGTAAATTCCTTTAGAACACCTCCCATTAAAAAACCTCCTTATTTTTATTTATAAACTAACCTATCTTATCCTTTATTCTTGGAAAAAGCTCTACCCCTTTTCTTACCCCCTCTTTTATAGCATTAGAGGTTTCAGTGGCTCCACTTACTGCTTGTACCTCTGCTTCTATGTCGCTCTCCAGTGTCTTCCCCTTAAACTGACTTAAAAACTCTTTTGATTCTACAGCTAGGGTGCCAATGCCCGGTGTTTCATTGTGCTTTACTACATTTATCCCTAAGATTTTCCCTTCAGGTGTAAAGCCTAACATTACCTCTACAGGCCCTCCATGACCTGAACCCTTCTCCACATAGCCAATACCTATTAGCTTCCCACCCTTTTTTGCTGGAAATACAGTAACTATCTTCTCTTCACTGATTTTAACCTTTTTCCTCTCCAAGACAGGGTCATTATCGTAGCTGGGAAACACGGCCTTTATTGCAGGGGCTACCAGTAACTTAATTTTGTTATATTCTATCCTATCCTTTGTAGCCTCCTTAACAAATGACAGAGAGAATCCCGAAACTGCACAAAAAATTGCTAGAACAATCATTAATTTTAAAATTTCACGCACTTTCCTTTAACCTCCCAAAAGGCTTTGGTTTGGTTAATCTCTCAATTAAGGGAGTAAATGCGTTCATCACTAAGACACAGAACCAGATAGGGTCTATCCAACTCCCCCAAATCCTTCCTATAATAACAATTAAGCCCAAAAGCACACCAAGTATAATCCTACTCTGTCCTGTAGTAGGACTAGTTACTGGATCAGTAGCTATAAAAAATGCTGCAAGCAATGTTCCACCGCTTAGGAGTTGTACTAATACGTAAGGGTAAAGATATTCTCCTCCTTTGAATATAATAATAGAAAATAATATGACAACAAAAAATAAAATTAGAGAGGCTAAAAAACTTAGATGGCCTTTCCATCTCCATAAGAGCAAAAGCCCAATAATAACAGCTAGTGTACCAATAATGACAGCCAGTGCAGAAATTTGCCCTAAAATAGAACATAAGATTATAGAGGCCAAAAGACTTACTGGAATATGCCAGCTTATATACCCCCTCCATAAGAGAAAGAGTCCACCAATAATGATAGCTAGTGGAGAAATCTGACCTATACAATCCACCAATGCCTCACCAGGCATTGGCTTCCAAGCCAAAATTAACTTAAACAGTAGTTTCAGCTTTGCTCCAATGCCTTCTAAACTCTCAACTCCATATTGCTCACTAAAATAGACATAATCTTCTACTAAGGCACTTATTCCCTCTATTTTTACCTTTCCTAATATACTCTCTGATATATCAAGATAGCTGGGATAGGACAATTGAAGTGCTGCCCATCCTACTGCTACTGAATTAAACGGGTTATTGCCCAAGCCTCCATATACATGCTTTCCAATAAGCATACCGAAAAATACACCCGCTGCAATTAACCACCAAGGTGCTGTAGGAGGTAAAATTAGACCAAAAAGAAGGCCAGTTAGTAACGCACTCCCATCCTTTAAAGTAATCTCTCTTTTCATTAGCCTTTGAAGGCCTGCTTCAAAGACAATAGCAGACAAAATCGCAATTACTATTACTTTTACAGCATTTATGCCAAAAAAATATATACCAGAGGCTGCGGTAGGAATAAGGGCTGCTGCAGTAATAAACATTATCTTGGGAATAGTTTCAGCACTCTGGATGTGAGGAGGTATTGAAACAATAAGCTTTTCTTCCCTCATTTTTCCTCTTTCTCCAATTTTTCTAATTGGGATTTCCCATATTTTATCCAATGAACTAATGGTATTTTTGCTGGACAAACATAGGCACAACAACCACACTCTATACAATAAGATAGACCATAACCTTCGGCCTTTTCAAATATATTTGCTTCACAATATTGGCTAATTATATGGGGCAAGAGGTTCATTGGACAAACATCTACACACCATCCACAATTGATACACTTTTGTCTAGAAATGGAGGCTAGATCAGATTCTGATTGAATAAATATACCAGATGTTTCTTTACTTACAGCAATCTCTGTGCTATATTGAGCTAGCCCCATCAGAGGGCCACCGATAATTACCTTTGCCACCTCACCACTAACCCCCTGACAATGCCCAATTACATCCTTTATTGGAGTGCCAATCCTCACCCTAAGATTTTTTGGACTGTTTATAGCACCAGTGATGGTAATTACCCTATCAATTACAGGTTTACCTTTCCTTACCGCATCCAAGATGGCCAAAACTGTCTCAACCCCAAATACACTTACCCCTATGTCTTCAGGGATACCATAAGGAGAGGGCACCTCTCTTTCTAAAACTGCCTTTATCAAAGGCCTATCCATAGCCTGTGGAAATTTTGCCTTAAGGACTGCTAGCTCAGCTACACCAGAAATAGCAGAAGAAATTTTGTCCTTTAGCTCAGCATCCCTATCTTCAATAGCAAAATAGATAGATGAAACACCTGAGACCTTCTTAAGTACTTTTATTGCTTCAGCTATATCTTGGGCCTTTTCTATAATAAGCCTTTTATAAGCATTCAAAAATGGCTCTGTATCAATTCCATTTACAATAATAGTATTTACAGACTTATCCTTTATCAGACTTAATTTAGAGGAAATAGGCACCGCTTCAATACCAAAGTCCACTACCCCTGCCTTCTCAATTAGTGATAATAGCTCTTCAGGGCCTTTCTGAAGATAATCGGTCTTTTCCTCAGGAAGAGTTGCCCATTCATCCTTACCGTCAGATTCTATTGTTACCGCCGAAACATACCTACCCCTGATATCAGGAAACCTTTTAATTACTTGGGTTACCTTTCCTGAAACAGTAGCATGGACAAGGGCCTCTTCAGGGCCACTACCCTCCCCTATAACCTGGCCTATCTTTACCTCCTGCCCCTTTTTAACAACCGCTTTACACTCTTTCCCTTTGTGTTGTTTTAAGGGGATAGTAACTTCTGAAGGAGGTGGGAGTTCCTCTATTGGGGTATTGACCTCATTAACAGAAAAAACACCGTACTCAAGGCCGCCTTTAAATGTCCCAGTCTTCATAGTATCTATCCTGTTTTAAAATCAGCTTTATCTATAGCACTAGCCTGTTTTTCTGTCAAGCAATTTTTTTATTTTTTACCCTCTAAGGCATCTAATCTCCTCATAATATCTTTTAAAATATCACTCATTTTGTCTAATTTTTGTTTTAATTCTGTCAAATCAGAACTGCCTGTGTATCCACCGATACCCATGCCACGTCCCATGCCCATGCCACGTCCCATGCCACGTCCCATGCCCATGCCAAAGATAGGTTGTACACCCTGTGACAAAGTAGAAAGGCGGCCTTGTTTATACTGCTCTATTACATCTTTAATTTTTCCATTTGCCCCTGTAATTACCTTAATGCCTGCTGCCATAAGGGCCTGTTGGGCCCTTGGCCCTACATTGCCAGTTATTACAATTTGGGCTCCATTTTGGGCAATCAATTGGGCTGCTTGAGGCCCTACCCCACTTAATTGATTCATAAAAGGGTTTTCAAGTACATTAAAGGCCATTGACTCAGATTCCACAATAATAAAATAAGGGGCTCGGCCCAAACGAGGGTCTACCTCAGCATCCAAAGAAGGGCCTGTAGCACTAACTGCTATCTTCATTTCAACCTCCAAAGTTTTTAGGGCCCCTAAGGAGCCCTTTTACTATTGTCCTTTTTTTGCAGACTCAATCTCCTTAATGCGGTTTGAGATGGCATTAAGCTGTTGTTCTAAAAAACTGGCTTGATTCTTTAAAAAATTCAATTCCTGCTCAGGGGCCATGCCAGGATAAAAAGGGGTATAACCATATCTGACCCAGCCTGGAAGGCCTGTTGCCCAATATTGCCAACGAAAGCCCCTTCCCCAACCTCGGCCTAGGCCTAACCTTGGCCATGGATTTGCATAACCAGGGGTAGGAAAACCTGCACAGTAACCCATCCCCCTACCTGTCATAGGGCCAAGCCCAAGAGGTCCAGTTCCATCTCCTGCAGGCATATCTCTCACCTCCTCTTTTAATAATTAAATTTTTGATTTTACCACCAAAATCTCCTCCATCCTCGACCACGCCCCCTACCAAATCTGGCAAATCCACGCCTGAAACCGAAATAGGGCAATGGTCGATATGCATAAAACCTATACGGGAGACCCCATAACCATGGATACCAACCATACATTTTCTTTTACCTCCTTAACTTTTCTATAAATTATAAACATTTGATAGATGGATGACAAGCCCCCCTATCTTGTATCCTATATCTTTTGCTATTACTGGACATTTTACCTTTAAAAGGAAGACAATAGGCCTTTTTTCCTCACTGAGTGTTTCATAATGCCCTTGCCCCTTTGCTATGATCAAGTCTGCACTGTTATAATGCATTAAAAACTCCTTACTGCAAAGGGAGAGTATGGTACCAGGTACCTCAGAGCCATTATCTATAACATTTACTAAATCTATAAGGCCAACTGCTTTTGCATCTTCTAAAGTGGCATCATTTATAATGGGTTTTCTTTTTACTACATAAGTAACCTTTTCTGGCCCAATTTGTTCAATCAGTGGTTTATCAAATACTATTTCACCTGCATTATCTCCAAGAAAAAGGATTTTTTTGGCCTTTTCTACTGCCTTTTTCAACCTTGAAATATTCTCTCTATCTAAATGTATTTTTATGGCTATATTTATCTCCTGCTCTAGATCGATATCCTTTATAGGCTGTGCCCCAAAGTCAATCATATTCCCTGCTAGTGAAAGTCTTATGGCAGTCTCAAAAGGCTCATTTGAATCTTTTATAAGGGCTATCAATTTGGGATAAAGTGCTAATGCTTGTTGATTAAAAGAGTGTTTTAAAGGTGCATAGGGGTCTTTATTACCAGTAACCTCCCTTACTAAACGATGTACTTTCCAACCAACCTCTGGAGGAGAGCTTTCATTTAGGGGAAATTCTGCCAATTTTGCCAATACTACCCTCATTGCCTCCTCCTGCACTGCCCTTTCATTTGTGGCTAGACGTGCTGCCTCTAGGGCCTGCCTCAAAAAGCAAGGAATGCAATCTAAATATATCTTCATTTTATTGCCCTAATAGGTATAAAGAACCTCCAATAAAGAGGCCAAAAATAAGATTAAAAAGCTTTATCCAAAAACAGTCTTTTAGATTATGTGAAAGTAATGGTAGCATCCCATGACCATCCTGGACAATAGAAGAGGTAAGCAAAACTGAAAAGGGGATCAAGCCCTGAATATACATAAGTAAGAAGACAAGATGGGGCCCAGATTCAGGAATAACACCCACTATGGCACTAGTAAATAGTATCCAGGGAAGGTGCTGTTTGATAAAAAGCTCTAAGTTAAAATATTTTAGGCCTAATTCAATAAACAAAAGTGCCCCTAATGTCCAAAAAAAGATGCGAAAGAGGTGGTTTTTTATCAAATGTGACCAAATATGTTCTCTTAAATAGTGTTCAGATGAAAATGTAATAATAACCAAAATAACACATAAGAGGGAGACAAAGGTAACCCGTTGCCAGTTCCAAACACTAGGCCCAAATTTTCCAGTAATAAATAAATAAATAGAGAAAACAATCATTAGAAGTAGTGAAAAACGATAAAAAGAAAATTGGTTAAAATTTTCCTTTAAAGATAAAGGGCTAAATCTAAAAATGGAAACAGTCTCTTTTGGATGAAATACAGCCAATTGACACTCTAAAGACGGTTTAATCCCTAAAAAGGGCAATAATCTATCAGCCAACCATGCCAGGCATATTCCAAAAAAGAAGAGTAAAATGGTCATTAAAATAGCTATTCTAGGAATCTTGGCCAACATTACAAAGGACTCATCCCCTGAGGTAGCTATCATGCAACCTATAACTGCCCCCATGCTCAATTGGCCATGCATATAAAGACTTGCTACCATAAATGCCCCTAAACAGCCAGGGGTAGCACCAAGGAAGGCCGCTAACACATACTGTCGCCATCTACCTCCCTTAATCTTATCAGTTAGTCTCTTTTCAGAGATAACATCTAGAAAGTCTACAATAATCATCATTATCAAGACAAAGATGCTGATAGTTATAGCTTCCTTAAATACCTTAATATACATATTCAAGCGATATAGCCCCTTTAGGACAAACTAGGGTACAGATACCACACCCCTTGCAAAAATATGGATTTACCTTTGCCTTTTTGTCTTCAATGGATATTGCATTAAAGGGGCACCTCTCTGCACACTTCTTACATCCAATACACTTTTCTCTATCTACCCTGGCTACCCTCCTAAATAATGGATAGCGCCAGCCCCATGGTGTATAGGGCCAGCTCATATACCTGTACCTTCTAAAACCCCTACCAAATCCATGTCCCCTAGGCATTAGCTAGCTCCTTAATCCTTTCCCAAAGCCCCAAAAACCTATCTTTCCACATATCTTTTTTCGCTAACAATTCCCCTCTTGCATAGCTTTCTGCTATTTCCCTCTCAAAAGGGATGGTTATAAGTATTGGAATCCCTTCTTTTTCACAATATTCAAAAACCCCTTTGTCCCCCAAATCGGCACGATTTATCACTATCCCCATAGGTAGCCTTAATACCCTAGCTACCCCAACTGCCAATCTCAAATCATGCAGACCAAATGGGGTTGGCTCCGTCACCAAAACGACAAAATCAGAGTTTTTGATAGTTGCAATCACAGGGCAAGATGTACCTGGTGGGGCATCGATAATTACTGTCTTTTCTGCATCAATATGTTTTTTTACCCTTTCTATAAGGGGAACAGCCATTGCCTCTCTGATCTTTAATCTACCATGCACAAACTCTATCTCCCCTGAAAATCCATGCTCTAGTATACCTATTTCACGTGGCCTCTCAGAGATTGCCTCCTTTGGGCATATCAGGCTACAACCACCACAACCATGGCATAGTTCAGGGAATGTAAGGATGTTTTTACCCATTACTGAGATTGCATTAAACTGGCAAAATTCAGCGCATTTTCCACAAAAATCACATTTTTCTAGATCTATCTCAGGAACAGGGACAGTAACTATCTCAGAATAGTCGATATTTGGTCTTAAAAACAAATGGGCATTTGGCTCCTCTACATCACAATCTAAAAATTTGATGCCTTTTCCTAAAGACACTGCCAAATTAGTAGCAATTGTTGTCTTTCCTGTGCCGCCTTTACCACTAGCTACACTAATTATCATTTTAGACTACCTGCCAAAAATTCTTTAATTAACTTTTCTGGGGGAAGATCAGGGACATTTGAGACTACACCAATCCTATCTTTATCAAGGACATATCTTGCCTTGTCCTTTATATCTTTAACTATTATTAAATTTACTTGGAAATTTTTGATATCCGAAGGCCTTATGTGTCCTTCTTGTTTTACAGTATTCAAATAGCGGACATTACCATCAACCGCCTCATAGATAACTATCCTATCTGCATCATATAAAGGTGCTACCTTATCTTTAGATAAGGGAACAGCTATTTTTATCCACTTACTTTTTCTAATCTCCTCTAAAGAAACAGGTTCAACCTTTGTCTCCTCTATCCTTTTAATTACATTGTCTGTAATCTTTTTAAAGTCCTGATTATATGGCCTCTTTTCATCAGACATATAAATAAGGAGCCTCCCCTCATCGGCGGCCTCTACTACTGCAGGGTCAAAGCTTAATGTACCCAAAAATGGTATGCCTGCTGCCGATGCTGTCCTTTCCCCACCACCAGACTTAAATATATAAAATTTTTTTCCACAATGTGGGCAGATAATCCCACTCATATTCTCTATAATCCCTATAGGCTCCATCTCTATTTGCCTGCAAAATGTAATACACTTCCTCACATCAGCAAGTGATATCTCTTGTGGTTGTGTTACTATTATCCCCTTTGCATCCGGGATGAGTTGTGCTACAGAAAGGGGCTCATCACCTGTGCCAGGTGGTGAATCAATTATAAGATAGTCCAACTCACCCCATGCCACCTGCCCAATGAATTGGGCAATGGCCGAGTGCTTTAATGGGCCCCTCCAGATAACTGCCTGATCCTTATCTGCCAATAGATATTCAATGGAAACAGCACATAGATTTACAGTAATTGTCTTTGGAATAAGAAGCTGAGAAGGGCTGACATCCAAGAAGCCGCTAATGCCCAACATCCTTGGGACATTTGGACCGTGTATATCTACATCTAGTATGCCTGTTTTATACCCACGCCCTGATAAATCTATGGCAAGACAGACAGCCACCGTGCTCTTTCCCACACCCCCTTTGCCACTCATTACCATAATCTTGTTTTTTATCTTCTTTAAAGACTCCCTTACCATAATCTCCTGCTCTTTAATATCTTGTCCCTTCATCTTTCCTCCTTGCAACTTAGTTGCATAAATAAGTTAAAATATCTATTTTTGACATTTCTTACAAATTCCTTTTATATAAATCTCAACCCCTTCACTTTCAATCCCATAAAGTTTGCATAAACTAGAAATTATAGAGGTAAATTCCAAAAGGTCAAGACACTCTATTTTCCCGCATGAGTTACATATCAAGTGGGGATGCACTTTATGCCCTTTACCTGCTATTTCATAACGAAAGGGACGTCCTATAGATAACCTTCTTATCAGCCCTGCCTTAAGTAGCCTTTCCAATATCCTATACACAGTTACTTTATTAATAGACATCTTTGCGCTAACACAATTTAGGATCTCTTCAGGTGTAAAGCTCCTCTTTTCAGAGACTAAAAGCTCAAGTACTGCCAAACGCAATGGGGTAGGAGAGATACCTTTGCTCAATAACATTTTTTCTGGATTATAGGTCTCACACATTACCTATCTATAACATTGATGCAACTTAATTGCAAGCATTAGAGGTTACTTAATTTTCTTTTGGCAATCTTGGCCTGTTTTGTCTTTGGATATTCTCTTATCAACTGTCTGAGTAGGACCTTTGCTGTGGCCTTATCCCCTAGCAGTTCAAAGGAAAGTGCCTGTTTAAGGAGTGCCCCTGGAACCTTGATATTTTTAGGGTATTTCTTTATCATCTTTTGATACGCCAAGATGGCCTCCTCAAACCTCTTCTCACGAAAATAGGTCTCACCTATCCAAAATTGGGCATTCCCTGCAAGTGAAGATTTGGGGTATGTTTTTAGCAATTCTTTAAATAATTCTCTGGCATTTTCATACTTACCCTTTTTATAAAGTCTTAGGGCCTCATTATATATACCCTTAGGACCTTTAAGTTTAAATTCTGTGGCCCTTAATTTTTGCCTTTGTTCTTCTAATAATCTTTCAAGATCTTTGAGTTTGTCCTCTAGAGAGCTTAGTCTGGTAGAAAATGCCTCTCTTTCATATTTATATGCATTAAACTCATCCCTCAATTTTTTTAATTTATAACTGTCTTCCTCTAACCTCCCATTTAATCTATTTAAATTAGTTTGAACATCACCCAACTGAACAAGAAAATCCACTTTTCGGATACTTTTAACCTCCTTCTCTAATTTGGCCAGCTTTTTAGCCAAACTGACATTTTCCCTCTCCAATGCATCTAACCTACTATCCATGTTTATGAGTTGTTTTTCTATTAATGTTACATCCTTTCTTGTAGCACATGCAGCAAAAATAACTAACAGTAAAGATACTAAAACCCTTTTCATCCCTCAGACCTCTTTTAATAATTTACAAGCTACAGGCTCATACCCTAACTTCCCTCTTTTTATAAACTGTAGCCTGTAGCTTGGGCTTATTTCTTAATACTTCGTTATTACAAAGTGACACCTTCTGTTCTTTGCCCATGCCTCCTCATTGTGACGTGGGTCTACTGGTCTTTCCTCACCATAACTGATGGTAGAGATACAGCTAGCATCAACCCCTAGGCCTATTAAGAATTGCTTAGTGCTGTTGGCCCTGCGCTCGCCCAAGGCCAGGTTATATTCCTCTGTACCCCGCTCATCACAATGTCCCTCAATAAGCACATGAACATTAGGGTGCTCCTTGAGCCACTCTGCCTTTTTCTTTAAGATTTCTGCAGCATCTGGGCGAATATTATATTTATCAAAATCAAAGTGGATATCTTCCTCCTCAAATGCAGCTATCTCCTCCTTTAAGGCCTCCTCCTTTAACATCCTTTCCCTTGCTAGTTCTTCCTCTCTGATTTTTGCCTCCTCTATTGGCCTTGCCCTAAGTTCCTCTGGCATTTTCTCTTTGGGAGCCGCCTTTTTTACTCTTGGGACTGGTGTTACTACCTTATGCTCAGCTACCTCCTTTCTGGCACAGGAGAGGGCAAAAAATACAATTAAAAAACTAATCCATAAAATCTGATAACGCCTCACTCATCTCACCTCCTTTCTTTTAATATTTTAATCTTGGTGACCAACGAGGTTGTGTCTGCATCCCAGGGAGTTTGCCAATAGGGAAAAAATAGCCATCAAATAACCTTAATATGTATATTTTCCCATTTCTGCTAAAGGCCAAAAAATTTCCATCTGGGGAAAAGCTTGGGCTTTCATGATTAACTTTATCATAGGTAAGCTGTTTTAGGTCACTTCCATCTGGTCTTATTGTAAATATCTGAAAATACCCATTTACCAAACCTGTATATGCGATCAAATCCCCTTTTGGCGACCAAACCGGAGAGGTATTGTAATCCCCCTCAAAGGTAAGACGATTTATGGCCTTTTTGGTCAAATCCAAAATATAGATTTGTGGACTACCTCCACGATCAGAGACAAAGGCCATCCTCTTCCCGTCAGGAGAGAAGCTAGGAGAGACATTGATTCCCCAGTGTTTAACCAAACACATCTTTATATGCCCATCTTTATCGACTAAATAGATACCTTGTTTCCCTCCCTTGTTCAAGGTTACTGCAATATTTTTTCCATCAGGAGAAAAGGCAGGCGCAATATTAATGCCTGGATAGTGAATGAGCCTCCTAATCCTCCCACTCTTAAGCTCTAATAAGTATACCTCAGGCCCTTTTCCTCTATAGCTTGTAAAAAGCAGTTTGTCTCCTTTGGGATGCCAAGTGGGGCTTAGTGAAATGGTATTTAGCTTTGTCAAAGGCCGGGGATTATAACCATCAAAGTCCATTAGATAGATCTCTTTATTCCCTGACATATTGTACACAAATGCGATCTTGGTCTGAAAAATGCTAAACTCACCCGTTAGGGCCTTAATTACCTCATCGGCATATCTATGAACAATATAGCGGTACTGATTTATTCTTCCATAATATTTTTTCCCCACAAGGCGTCTACCCAATTTGACATTATATAGAGAAAGCTCTGTCTCTATAGTATTTTCATCTACCTTTACCTTTCCCCTTATAAGAAGGTGGGCACCAATAAGATACCACTTCTTAAAGTCTATCTTCTTTTCAATAGGACCTAAAAATGCCTCAGGTGGAAGTATATAAAAAAGACCTATAAAATCCAAGTCTTTTTTCAATAAATTTGACATCTCTTTGGCTATTTTATCACTACCCTTTCCCTCTGTTAAAAATTCAGGAATAGCAATGGGTATCTTCTCTTGACCTGGTTTGTTAATATCAATGTAGACCCTGGCATAGGAAAATGTGTAAGAAAGTAAGAGGTAAAAAGCAAAAAGTAAGGAGTAAGGAATAAATTTTTTCATTTCTCCTTTTTCCACCTAAAACGTATGCCTAATTCATGATAGGGAGAGATATAACCCTGGGGCAAAGGGGGTAGGGGACTAGAGTGGTCAATGGCCTCCATTACTGACTCATCAAATACGGAAATCCCCGATTTTTTCTCAAAAAACTTATCAATAATGTCTCCATTTTTGGCAATCTTAACCACCACTACTGCCTCTACTGCCTCCTTACCCTTTAGGAGAAAGGTAGGTAAGACCCAATTACCTTTTATCTTTTCCCAAATTTCTTGATAATAGATTTGGAATTTCAAACCCAAATTAGCAGGGACTTTTCCTTGATAACTCCCAACCGATATACCAGATCCTTTTAATCTGGCCTCTATACCAGCTATCGCCATTTCTACCCTTTTTTTGGCCAGTCTTTCTTCAATCTGTTTTACCTTTGCCTCTATCAATTTACTTATATTATTTTTTGTCCCTTTTACCCTCTTTTTACCTATTCTGGTCTTTTTCTTTCCTTTGACTAAGGGTATGGCCTTCTTTTTTGCAGTCTTTACCCTTGCTACTTTTTTTTCTTTTTTAAAAACTTTAGGCCTTGCCTTTATCACAGGGAGGCTAACTAGTCTTACTTCATAGATTGGGCCAAAGTGGATATGCCTTATTTTTGGGCCTATAAAACTAGCCAGTGTAAATATCGTTAAATGCATAAAGATGGATATAAAAAAGGATATTTTAAAGACACCTTCCCTATACATTATTTTTTGGTAAGTGGCTTGGTGACCAAACCAAGGTTCTTTATACCTGCCAATCTTATCTCATCTATTACCTTTACAACATATCCATAAGGTACCTTTTTGTCTGCTTGAAGGAGGACATCCCTTTTTGGGTGAGCGGCAACAGCAGACTTCAATTTCCTAGATAGCCCCTTTATAGGCACCTTATAGTGGTCAAGGAAGATCTGGCATTTATTATTTATGGTAATAATTAGTGGCTCTACCTTGATAGGCATAGGTTTAGATGTAGTCTCAGGTAGATTGACCTTTGGGCCATAGGTAAACATAGGTGCAGTGATCATAAATATAATTAATAAGACTAGCATCACATCAACTAAAGGGGTCACATTTATATCTGCCATAAAACTATTAAAATCCCTCATTCCTTTTTACCTCTAAGAAAGTACCATCTAATCTTATTGGTCAAATCAGTAATGAATGCCTCCATACCTACTTCTTGTTCCCTCAGACGGTGACTAAAGTAATTATAGCCCATAACTGCAGGGATGGCTGCTGCCAGACCAAATGCAGTAGTAATCAGGGCCTCAGAGATGCCTGGTGCCACTTGGGCCAAAGATGCCTCCCCAGTCATCCCAATATCATGAAAGGCACGCATAATACCCCATACTGTACCAAACAGACCAACAAATGGGGCAGTATTCCCTACTGTGGCCAGAAAACTCATTCCCTGGGCCAGGCGAAGCCTTTCAGAGTAGGCAGATTTACGCATACTTTCTCTAATATCTTCTATATATAGTACATCATTGTCTGGGAGGCCTGTATCTATCTTTTTCTTTAAGGCCAAATAGCCCTCTTGAAATATATGGCTTACAGGGGCCTTATTGTAATTTTTGGCCTGGTTAAAGATAAAGTTTAGATCATCACTACGCCAGAACTGCTCTAAAAAGCCCTTTGTCTGAATACCTGCCTTCTTAAACAAAAACCACTTTGCCAACATCACTGCCCAACTGAGGATAGACATAAAGAGCAAGACCGCCAAAACAAACTTGGCCATTGGCCCAGCGTGGGCTATCATTTCATAAAACATACTCTTTTGGAAGGAAATCATAGTATCCCTGCTAACTTGGCTTGGCGTAACTATGAAGGCCTGAGAGCAAGAAACTTACCCCAAAATATGTAAATAGTACTGATAGGAAGCCAATAATGGAGACAGTGGCCATCCTTGCCTCCCGCCAGCCCCTTACCAAACGACAATGGATGAAAATTGCATAAATAAACCAGGTAATTAATGACCATGTCTCCTTTGGGTCCCAACTCCAATAGCTTCCCCATGCCTTGTCTGCCCAAACTGCCCCTGTAATAATGCCAATAGTAAGAAAAATAAAACCAAATGTTACGATTTGATAATTCAAATTATCCAGTTGTCCTAATGAAGGAAAGACATCCCAGACCTTTCCTCCTTGCCTTTTTAATAGATAGACTATGCTCAAACCACATGCTACGGCAAATGCCCCATAGGCCAAAAAGCAAGTAATTACATGGATAATAAGCCAATTGCTCTTTAGGGCAGGCACTAAGGGTTCAAGCCTGCTATTTACATCAGGTGAAAAGGAGGCATATGCCATGGTCAGACAAGAAAATGGCATAGTAAATGCCCCAAATAAAGGATTTTTATATTTTTTCTCTACTGCCAAATAAATTGCAGTAATACACCAGGCAAAAAAGATAAGGGATTCATAAAGATTAGAAAGTGGGGCATGTCCTATACCTAGGCGGTGAGATTCTATCCACCTTAGACCTATACCAACAGTATGTACCAATAAGGTGAATATAGTAAAGCCAGTAGCCACTTTTGCCAAATGTCTATAACGAAAGATCAAAACCCCTAAGTAGAATAAAAAACAGATCAAATAAAGAAATGTAACATGGCTAAGGACCTTTATGTTCCACATCTTTTACCCCTTTTACAAATGTTTCAAAGAAATTAGAAAAGGCCGGACGATGTTTATAGGCCATCCCCCCTACTATTACCGTACATCCTTTATCCCTGTGCTCAGCCCTTATCCAAAGCCTTTGTGGAATTACAAAAAAGCTTACAAATAATCCAAAAATAAGTATTATACTACCTATCCACACTACCCATATCCCAGGATTTTTTGTTGCCTGAAGACCTGTATACCTTGTATAATCCTTTATTACAAATATATATTTATCATGGCGGTGAATGGCATCAAAACGTGGGTATCTCTCTAATACCCAAAAATCTTGTGTATTTTTAGACCTTTTTAACCTTATTTGAAAGGCTGGCCCAACACCCATCAGGTCAGGCTCAACCCTTACTACCCTAAATGTACCTTGATTATCAGGCAGTGGGGCAGGCTGATTAAAACCTACTTTAACAATAGATACCTTCTTATCCTTCCGTGAAATTATCTCAAAGACCATATCTGGCTGTGGTGCTACACCATAGCTTGCCTGATAAAAGCGTATACCTCTATAATCTAAGGGGCTATTAACCTTTATTATTTTGGGAATCTTTTTATTTCCATCTATAACAGTAACTTTAGAGATATATTGCTTAGGCAGGCCTGACTCATAGGACTCTAAAATAAACTTATCACACCTAATGGCAAATGGTAGCCTCAATGTCTTATGGTGTTTAGAGCGGATAAAGATTTGATTGCTTGCCTCACCCTCAGGAATTAACATTATGCCAGAAAAACCAAATTTAGAGTTGATTATTCCGCCAATTAAAATAATTAAAATGCTAATATGAATAATATAAGGGCCTAGATGACCTAAATGCCCTTTATGTCCGTGCAAAATGTAGTAATTAGGTGCCTTTTCTACTTCAACTTGTCTAAAATTTCTCTTTGTGATCCGAAACAGTTCATCCTTTACTGCATCAAGTGGGACCTTAAAGGTTATGCGCTTATGAAATGATAGACGTTGCAGAAACTCGTTGTTAACGGTCTTTTTTTTATGAGCGTGTAATAATCTCCACGTCTTTGGAAAGCGCTTCATAGAACAAACAGTCAAATTTATTGCCAAAAGCCCCAAGAGCCAGCGAAACCAAACAGTGTGGTATACATCATAGAGAGACAATGCATCTATTAGGCCAGCACCAAATTTACCAAAATATTTAAGGCAAAGCCTTGGTTCTGGGATAAGTGTGCCAATAATACAAAAAATCGCCAAAATGATTAACAAAAATATGGTAAGTCTGGCTGAGGTGAAAAAATCAATAAATTTTTTTAAGATATCCATACCTATGGCTTTTTCTCTTTTTCTTCCAGTTCCTTTTCAGACGTGATGTCTATAGTCTTGTCCTCTGATTTAAATGCCTTTCTAAAATTACGAATGCCCTGGCCTAAACCACTCCCGATCTCTGGGAGGCGACTTGCCCCAAAGATGATTAAAACAATGAACAAAATGATCAATAACTCTGGCAAACCAATGCCAAACATTATTTTTCCTCCACTTTTTTTTCAAACTAGCATTCATTTGATAGGGTGTCAATAGGATTGCCAGACGGGTGTCAAAGTAGTTTTAAGCTTGAGTATGTACTAAAAATTGACAAATTTATTAAAAAAGGTAATAAAGTATGTGTGAGGACTGTTATTTTTATGATCTTAACAGTGTTTTTTTTCTTCCCTTGTGTTCTAGCAAAGGTAAGAATTGGCCAGGTGGGGAAAATGGGTGTCTGCCATACAGAAAAGGACTAATTATGGGTTTTAATACTTATTTATTAGACTTAGCCTTAAAGAAAAAAAGAAAAAGATTAGAAAAAGAGAGAAAAGAGTTGCTTGATAAAGTAATAAATTTACTTTTTTTAGTTAAAAAGGAATATTCCATTAAAGAAGCCTATATTTTGGGCTCTCTTTTAAATCCTAAAAAATGGTCATTTTTATCAGATATAGATATAGCTGTTTCTGGCTGTTCTAAGCATATCTTAGATATTATGGCTGAATTAGAAAAACAAACAAATAAAGAAGTGGATGTAATTGACATTGATAGACATTTTAATCCTGACTTGATAAGGAAAAGAGGGAAAAGGATTTATGGATAAAGAAAGGTTAGCTGTTTTAGAGGCAGGGGTAAAAGAACAATTAAATCTTATTAAACAATTGCATGGAGAGATTAAAAAAAAGATAAATAATTTCAAATCCTCCCCTGAGGCAATAGATAGCATGGCCTATAAATTGCACAATCTTTATTGTGCTTATGAAGAATTATTTGAAATTGTTGCTGATTTTTTTGAGAATCAGATTGAAGGGATAAGGTATCATATAAATCTCTTAAGACGTATGAAGCTCTATATAGAAGGAATAAGACCAAATTTACTTTCAGAAGATGTTTATTTGTTATTAGATGAATTAGGAAAATTTAGGCATTTTTTCCGTCATGCCTATGGGGTGAAATTAGATTCAGAAAAAGTAGAAAGAGTAGCAGAGATAGCTATAAAAATTGAAAGTTTGTTTGAAAAAGACTTAAACAGGTTTTTAAA
>Ga0190286_1000072_pt1 | contig 55525 bp, 84 predicted proteins | sample 48691834_MG_FD_183241 | JGI IMG/M metagenome (GOLD analysis project Ga0190286, IMG submission 183241) | Hydrothermal vent microbial mat bacterial communities from Southern Trench, Guaymas Basin, Mexico - 4869-18-3-4_MG | ecosystem: Environmental > Aquatic > Marine > Hydrothermal vents >... | reverse complement strand
TGATAATTGTTACATCCCGGATGTGATAATTGTTACATCCCGGATGTGATAATTGTTACATCCCGGATGTGATAATTGTTACATCCCGGATGTGATAATTGTTACATCCCGGATGTGATAATTGTTACATCCCGGATATTATCTTAGGTTTCTTTATTGTTGGCTTATTTTTGATAGCATCCTTAGTAGATTTAGTTCCGGGTCTATCATCATTAAAACCTAAGAGCTGACGTATAAAATCCTCTTCACTATTACATTCGCCAGCAATAAGCCGCCTCATATAATGTTCCGTAAACTCTTCATATTCTTGATCAGTAAATGTTACTTGTAGTAGTCTTTTCATATGCTACGCCACCAAGACTGCATCTTAGAACGTAGCCAATAGAGTAAAAAGCACCCAGTATATGCCGTCATAGATGCGAACCAGACAGATAGCAGGACAAATAGCAGGACAAATAGCATTAGAAGTGTGCCGAAATCCTTTATATTTATCATTATTCCCTCCCAGTTTAATCAAGTTTAAAACTCTAGTGCGCGTTATGGATGACCATTGCCCATATTCTCAGATACCATCTCATTATATCCCAATTATCCATTCCCCTCATTTTACCGCTATATAACCGCTCACATAGCTAATAATAAATTCAATATCTTACAACGGAATCCCTTACATACTCAGAGGCTGAAATCTCAGCTATATATCCAATATTCCATCTCTATATAAACCATTATTTTGTATTATGTCCCTCATTTAACCACATATATCATACCTACCATATATAGGATATCTACTATTTGACATAACATAGATGACTAAACTCCTTAAATGCATCACATGGAATATTACACATTCCTTTTACTAAACAATTCATACACGGACATTGCATATTGATATATACAGGAGGAAATGAACACCATTTATATGAGTTACACCCTTTACAGTCTTTTATGTTCATATTGTTTATAATCCTTATTTACGTTCTTCTTTTAGATCTGACATGGGGAGAAGATATTCTTTTGAATATTTAGACACATACTGTATAAAGGGTATTACATTCCTTCTTACACATTGCCTTTATTAAGCATGTTGAGCATGGACATATTAGTTCTCTGTCTGTACCTTTGTATATGATTGGTAAAACAATACAATCATTACGATTGTTTGACTTACATCCTTTACATATGCTTTGTCTTTCAATATATGTTACTTCTTTATTAGTCATCTGATAAATTCTCAACTTTTTGAGGTATATATAACACCCTTGGTTGAACTGTTTTATCCATCTTATCTCTTATATGTTTCATTAACTTAAGATATAGAACAATTCTCTTACAGTTTTTATCAGTTAAACACACCATTTTAACTAGACATGTTGAACATGGACATATTAATCCTTCGGGTTTGTTTTTACTTTTCTTTATAACTGGAAGAAAATTGCAATCTCCAAATATCTCATATGTTCTACACCCTTTACATATGATTTGTCTATCAATGGTTACTATTTCGTTATCGGTCATTTTTATATTCCTTATCGCCTTAACAATGACTTATGTGATAAAGTAAAGTGGCGAGCATATTTAAGCAAATCATCACATGCATCTCGCATATCATTTTTACTATACAGGTTAAACATGGGCATTTTACATTACCCCTCTCTCCCATGACTGAAGGTTCCACACAACAAATATTTTCTTCGTGTGTACGACATCCTTTACATATGTCTTTAATGTATCTACCTCCTTCCTAAGGGTATTACTACTCCTATTCTTACTTCATCTTCATTTTCGCCACTATCGTCTTCCCATATACCAGAAAAATGACGAAACATATATTCAAGTCTAAGATTAAACCATTCAAAAGTCTTTTGTATACCAACTCTTATACCTAAGTCACTTATAACATGAGTATTGGCAAGATACTTATTATCATTTGTGGGATTTATATATCCCATACCTACTCCTGCTCCTGCAAAGAGATTAATATCATCATACTTGAAGTTTCGTATTAACCACACCTTTGTAGTTAGAGAGGTTGCCTGAGTTAACATATCTGGTTTTTTATATTTATACTCATGATTAATAAGACTTAATTCTAAACTTGTTGACCATACGTCATAATCTCTTATAAATTCAACTGAAACATCATTTATACTATAGCTTCTTTCTTCACCAGCCTTACTTAGATTCCCGAACATAGTATCTTTGCCATAACCAACATTTATTGCGGTACTATTAAAGTAACTACAAGAAGTAGTGATTAATAGTGTTGATATAATAGATATTAGTATTATAAGTTTCTTCATTTTAGATTACTCCTTTCTGAATTTATATAGATATTAAACTTTTCACATTTTATAGTGCATATCATTTTAATTAGACATATTGAACATGGACAAATTAATGCTTTAGGGACATGTTTAGATGGATATAGGCATCTTTTATATAGACATCTATCAAGTACTTCGTATATTCTACAACCTTTGCATACCATTTCTTTAAACTCGTTAGCCATTGTGTGCCTTTTTTAATTTGCCTATCATAACTTGATACTTATCCATTAGACTACAAGAAGTTTCTGTAATACAAACCATTTTAACTAAACATGTCGAACACGGACACTTGTATTCTTTGAGAGGGTCCTCGTATATAATTATAGTCGGGGGAAAGTTGCAAGTTTTATAACGAGAATAAATTTTACATCCTCTACATATGGTTTTTCTGATAGTTGATATCTCTTCTGTGTCTTTTGCTCTACGTGTTGGTAATATTATCATAAGTCATGCTCTTTTATAAACTTACTTACTGCATCATACTCGTTTAACATATCACAATTCAGCCCGCTACACATCCCCTTGACTAAACACGTTGAACATGGACATATCAGTCCTTCTGGAGTAGGCAGGCTCGGAGGATAAAAACATAAAAATGTACTTGATCTATCTTCTAGGACTACTTTATATCTTATTGCCATTTCTTAAATCTCCTTACCTATACCAGGTCCTCTATAGTCTGCGTGAGGATATCTATGTGCTAATAATACATCACATACACTATTACATATCATTTTAACTAGACATGTTGAACATGGACAGATTTTACCATTATAGCAGGGGCCGAATGAACAGTCTCTATTTATATCATAGTCTCTACAACCTTCGCATATCCTTTCTTTGTCACTCATTAACGTTTCCTTCTGGATACTTAAACCATATCATAATGGGTTGTGTTTTTTTAGCTGCTTCTATAGTTAACGATTTTGGAATTTTCCACACTGCCTCATAAAATCTAATACCACTCACTTTATGATAATAAAATTTTACAAAGCCAGCACTCTTTAAGAGGGTCAAGCACAGGTACATATTATTAGTTTGACCTAGTCCTGTTTTTAAAAACAAGTTTTTTAGAGTGTCACGTGGATTGTTATTTATTAAAGTTTTTAGATCATCCCAGATTGCTTTTGTAGCTTCGTCAATTTCAACTAAGATTTCGCTATATTCTATGCAGGGCATATAGTCTGCGTGTATTTCATTTATCATATTACCCCCTTTGTAACATCTATTTTATAATGGTCGCATGTCCCCGATTTATTTAACTTTATATACTTGTTGAATAGTTCACACTCGCGGTCACACATCATTTTAATTAGGCATGTCGAATATGGACAGTGCGCAGCGTCTACAACACCAGCGTCACAAAACATCAAGTTACTATGACTATAGTCTTTACAACCTTTGCATGTATTTTCTTTACTTGCTTTCATCTAGTTGTATCGTGCTAATATCATAGTGGTTTCCATCTTTTTTACGAAGGCAGTCCTTATGGTGTTTATGAGAGGCTATTATCTTACGTTCACCAGCTTTAATTTCGTTTTGGCGTTTAAACTCTTTCATTTTGGTGTCAATACGCAAATTCTCTCTCGCAAATTGCCTTACAACTTCTTTTACCCCATAGTATTCTACTCGATATTTACTCCAATATTCTTCTAGTTCAAGATCGATTCTTTCACATTCCTCTTTACACTCTTTAATAAAGTCTTCCGCTTTTTGTTTATTCTTGAATGCTCTTATTGGAAATGTAATAAATTCACTAAAATCAGAGCATTGATATTCAACTATATGTATGTCTATCATATGTACTCCTCCATTATCTATGCCAACGTTTATAACCATATGGGCAAAAATCTAACGCTGGACATTGATCACAATATTCTGATGTTCCATTTATTACGCACCCTTTCCATCCATATTCATTACGAGGTATCGTTTCTGCTATCAATATTGATGCCCTAAGAGCTTTTTCAGTCATTGCTGTGAGTTTAACTTTTGGTACAAGTGCCTTAAATTCTGATTCTGCTAATAAAAATTGCATAATTTATCTTTTCTCCTTAGCCAAATAGAAACCACCACAGTGAAAATATGTGAGCTCCTATACCACATGCCATTAGATATTTTATTAAATACTCAATTATAACTGTCTTTATCTTCATAGATCGTTCTCCTCTAAAACCATAAACTAATATATCCCATAGTTAATATTAAACATGTCATATGTATTGCCTGATCACAACCTATGGTTACGAAAAATGCATGTCTCCTATCTCTAGCATAAAAATACGACGTTATTGATGAACTGAAATAGTCGATAATGAAATGTAGTATTCCGTTGATTAGTGCATACTTTATACCTAACACAAGAAAGGGAAGAGTATATAAGAAAGTATGCTTCAATAATTGACTTGTATATCTGGATTTATTGACAGCTACGTAATTAGATTGTAGTATAAAATCTGCTACAAAGTGTATCCATATAATTACTATAAACAGTTGCGTGGTTGATAGTTCCATAATCTTATGCTCCTTTTTAGTTATTCTAGTCCCCAATCATGTCTTATCTGACCAACGAGACCATTTGCTTCTGGTTGTTTATTCTGTTCTCTCAACTCTCTAACTTTTTCCCATCGAGGATCTTTCCAATAATTACCTCCTAACGCTTCACGCTTTTCAAATCCGTCCTTTTTTAGTTTCATACGTAACTCCTCAGATATACAAAGTCTCGTATTTTCCACGAAATAGCTTCCATATCTACGTCTTTAAAAAACTCATCGCCTTCATTTTTAAAAGCGTACCATGAATTTATTGTTATTTTATGATCATTACTTCCTAATGATTTTATAAATTGTCCTATTATGAGATAATTTGCCCTTGTACTACAGATTGTATCACATACCATTTTTATAATGCATGTCGAACATGGACACGTTAATCCTTTTGGAGCGTATTTCGTTTTCTTTATAGTTGGAAAAGAACAACAGGTATTAGGAGAGCTTTCATAGGTCAAACATCCTTTACAAATATTTTTACTCATCAGTTGTTCCTTTCATTTTTTGTTATCGTTAAAAGGGAGTGATTTATTTGCAAGGTAAGAATTTAAAGTTTCGCATCTGTAACTACATATCATTTTAACTAAACACGTTGAACATGGGCATGCTACATCACCTATAAATGGGCAGCTTATATTACAGATATGGATATATTTTTTTTTCTCAGGATCTGATGTCTTATTCATTGCATCCTCATACGTTTTGCACCCTCTGCATATTTTTATATGGTATACTCCATTCTCTTCTTCAATAAATCTTGATTCTAATATATTGTCTACCATATTAAAAACTACTCCTTCTTAACCCGAAAGTATTCAAGGGGCATGTCAGTTCTATACTTTACAAAGTCTGCACATTCAATTTTACACATTGTTTTGATTAGACAGCCTAAGCATGGGCATCGTCTTTTATCATATTCAGGAGCCATGTTGCAGTTTAGAGCTCTTGATACACCTCTTGTTTTATTTTTATCTTCCCATAGTGACTCACACCCCTTACATATGTCTATATCAAAGCTTTTTGAAGACATGCGGTTTTTCCTGAACTGATTTCTCTTCAATCGCTGAAGACGCTACCTGTTCTATACTGGGAGTTTTGTCAGATAAGAAAGCTTTAATCCCAAATAAAACACCGATTGTAATTAGAGCTGGTATTATCATCGCCTTCTTGATTATCTGATCGACCTCTGCTTGAGAAAGATTTTTTGGGTCAATCTTTTTTTGAGTTCCCATGTTTCCTACCTTTCACCAAAAATAATAATGACTATCTACCCTTAAATTTTTGATATGTCTCCCTTTAGTTTATCTCTATTCTCATGCTCAATTGCTTCTTTGAGGACGCCCTGAATATTACCATCATCTTTGAGAGATGAATTGAACAAATCCACATACAGGTTTTGATTGGTGTATTCTTGCATATCTTTAGCAGTTAAAAGGGCGTGATAGGTAGTCAGATTTGTAAATGCTTTATCTTTTCTGTCCAGTCGGTCGCATAATAATATAAATGAGACAAATGTCTCTTCATCTTTTGCAACAAATTCAACATGCTTTATCACTTCTTCCGGAGTTGGTTGATTATCTTTGACCGATAAAGTCTCCATTTCACGGAATGACCTGATATATTCAATCATTTGTTCGTTATTAACCATATTACTGTATTCTTCATAACTTAACATCTTTTATTCCTCCATTTGTATTGTAAATCTGTCAAACGCATTTTTCCATGTCTGAACCCTCTGAACACTTATGATATTCTTGATTAAACGCTTAGAAGATTCAAGAGACATGGGATAGTTTTTATCAAATTTTATAGTAGTTTCTTTTCGAACATAGTCTATAAAGTCATTGCATACAGAACTGCAGTTAGCTCTAACTATGCACGTTTTGCAATTTGTAAATTCCAATAATTTCATTTTAATTTACTCATCTTCTAATAATTCAATTTCTTCTTCATCATTTATTTCGTATTGTGGGTCGTCACTATAGACTTCTATTATAGATTTACATTTATTACAGAATATTCTTGGAGTACCTCTACCCGTCCAAAATATACGGCGCCTATGTACTTTCATACATTTTGGGCAGATGCACTCTATAGATTTACTGTAAGAAGATGTGAGTGTGTCCATTTGAGGGTACTCCTTCCGGTTTAGTATTTTCTATCAGCAGTAGCATGATATGAAAAACACAATACTCATAATCTGGACTATAAGGATAAGTACATGAAAACTTTATGATATTTTCACTTTCTCCTTGATTTAGAACAAACACAACTCTAACAACTTTTTTATCTTTATTAACCAAAACGTAATGTACTTTAATGAACATCACTTTGTATTCGGGTTCAATAATAAATGTACCCTCGGTTGAAGCACTCCAGTCTTTCATTAGATCAACAGTATTCTTAAAGGTAAATTCCATGTTTATATTTGTAGCGACTCTCGTTTCGACGCCAATTTCATACTCATGGAGAGCATACTGTCTATTTTTTGGATATAGAGGTAACTCCTCACTATAAATATCATGAGCAAAGCTTAATAGAGTTACAGCAATAATAAAAATAACCAATGGACATTTCATTTTGATGCTCCTGATGGTTGCAAATCTTCCGGTAAGCCTATCCCTTTAAAATTAGGGTTACCATTTTGAATAGCATGAACTTCAGCTCTTTGAGCCTTTGGAAAGTCCGGATGCAACCTTTCATTTGTAATACATGTGGCACAGCACATCTGAGTATTAAACATACTCATTGTTGTAATATTTGTGTGCCTTCTACATCTTTGACAAAAATTTGTAAGCCCCGATTCTTTAGTTTCCATGTCATATCCTTTCTATTTTTTTGTACCAATCTCCTAACGTGTTCCAGTACCAATTACTTCCATTTGGATGGCTTAGTGATACACCAGAACCGAAACACTCCTTGCATAGTTTGTCTGTTTCATTCAGTTTAGGTTTACTTGTAACGAAACTTGGTTTTCTGGGACCGCTCTGTGAGTAGTGATAAACTGGTATATCAATCTCAAATAAGTTACAGTCATCCATAGCTGGCGGCCGATTTGGTAAATGATCTCTTGCAACATCAACCCAGTCCAATTTCCCCCATCCTAAACAAGAGGGACAACGTGCAGCAATTCTTAAGAAGAAGGGATCCATATTATCCATGACGCCTACACCTGCATTTCTATTTTCGTTCCACTCAGAGAGAAACTCGTCAACTGTAGTTTCTTTAAACCCAAACCATCTTAATGGAAAAACCACTACATACAGAAAGGTTTTTTCGTTTTCATATTTCATCGTCCTTAGAAATCTCCACTTATTCAAATCGACTTTGTAATTTTTTGATACATTTTTTATCCACATTACAAGCCCACTCTTGGTATATAGTCAACGAATTTTAAAGAGTGTATTCCACACCCTTTACAAACCGAACATACTTCATCACCAAACCGTAATTTTGGAACACTTCCGTATATTTTTTCGAGTCCATGTACAGGTAGGGGCTTGATTAGTATAATTTGAGAAGGGTCTCTATTATATTTTTTAGTAAGAAACCGTGGAGTTTTTAGATCTATTCCCGTCACTTTTTGAATCCAATCTACACAACCAGACCCATGACAAGACAAGCATGATAGAGAGTTCCTGAGATATATAAATGGTTTTTTAATAGCCTCTGATGGCTTCTTATTAGTATCATGAAATTCCTGTAAATCAATATCATAAATTTTAAACATTTGAAAAGCATGGTTAGTAATAATTATTTTCTTTTGTCCCACAACTTCTCTTAAAAGTCTCCAGTTAGATATATGTAGTTTTCTAAAGGTTCCGCTTCCACTGCTCCAACTAGCTTTCGGTACCTCCTCAGATGAAATAAATTTAATTACCCCCATTACTTTTTGGCCTTCCTTTTAGCCATTATTCTTCGTATAAAAATTTCATAGTACTGAACTCCGAATGAGGTCAGTGCAATGCTTTCATCAGTCTCAATAATAAGCTCCTCTTTTATAAGTTGCTTTATACAATCTCTTAAGACGTGTGGAGAAATATTTAAATTGTTGAGGATATTAATCTTAAAAGTGTGGCTACCAATAGGTTTCTTTTTCTTCTTACTGGCTTCTTTATATACTGTCTCAACAATTTTGTTTTTGTTTTCCCCTTCGATTATATAATCTGATAATTCAGAATCAGGTTTTTTATCAGGAAGGCGCATCCAAATAAAATAACCTATAAGAAAAATAATACCAACTACCACTAAACTAAGCAATAAAATACTCATAACGACGGACTCCTTTCAAATGATTTAAAAAGTTAATTGAATGTTACTTGAAATAATGGCGTTGTATTTCGTCATACTTGGGATTGAACTTGATGACTGGAAACACTCCAACTCCTGCTGTTCCAGATTTGATACCACATGCAGGACAAATTCCTGACATTGTTGAACACAGACACCCTTCTCTCATATCATATTGAAAAATAGTACCACAATTAGAACACCTGTACCAGGATCTGTAGTATCCATTTTCGACGTGAGTTGAACTTGTAATGACCTTATCTTGCATTAGATTCTCTCCTTCAAAAAAATAGTTAAATTCTCTTTCCTACCTCATAAATTAATATATATAGAACTAGTATATAAAACCATCCTTATTTTCTTTGGACGAATACCTCTTCATTTTTTGCGCTTTTACTCATTTCTCCAAAAAAGGACTCCACAGTCATTCTATTGCTTAGCTTTCCTCTCTTCCAACATAGTATAGAATTGTCACTTCCAAACTCTACAAATGAAACTGTTAGAAAATTATCATATACAAAGTAGTGACAACACTTTCTGCTTTTGCATATGTCTATCAGATCGCTTTCTTTAGTGGTGTAAATAACTTTTATTTTATTTTCGTCAAAATTTCTTGGCCGTAGTTTATTGATAAACTCTTTAGAGCTGTATGGTTTAGACTGCACATATCTCCCTAACTGAGCTATAGATCTAAACTTCAAAAATTTGATGTTTTTTCTATTCTTTTCTGCTAAATCAACAAAGTCCCCAATCGTATCTTCATTAAGACCTCTTGATATTATAGCAGATAAAACTATAGTCGTTATGTTACCCTTAATTAGATTATTGAGAGCTTTCATTTTCCATTCTAAACAGGTTTCATCATTATCAATTACTTTGTATGCTTCTCTGTTGGTCGTTCCTCCGCTCATTGTTATACCATAAAACCCACCAACCTCCTTCATCCCTTTTACGAAAGACTTATCTAAATACATCTTTCCGTTTGAAGCGGTGGTGGGCATATGATGATGTTGCCGTGCTATTCTAACAAAGTCTAAAAAATCTGGATGAATTGTTGGTTCTCCACCCAAAAATCTAAACATAACTTTATGAGGAAGAGTTTTACATACTTCTTCAAAGTATTTAATGTCCATATCTTTGCCTTCTATTCCTGCTTTATAGCAATAGTTGCACTTCATATTACATCTAGTTGTTAAATCAAGATATATTACTTTATATGGACATTCTTCAACCTTATATTCCATTCCGTTCCCCCCCTTTCAAGAATTACACGATAGTGAAATTTTGCCAAGGACCGTGAGTTCTGTTATTATTTTCTTTCCAACCAACTCCGTCCATGACGATAATCTGCCATGTATAGTTTCCGGCAGGTAAATTTATGTCGTATGTAAAATCCCCAACATATCTGACGTTGGCAACATATTCTCCTCCCGCATTTCTTATTTGAATTCCATAGTAAACAGGAAATCCTGGATCAGCGATAGCACCCCATTCAAATGTAGTATCAGTTGGAACACTGCTGTCGGGCACAGGAACCATAGTTGCTGGACTGACGCTGTCAAGACTTCTATTTACAGTTTGCTCGTCACTTCCCAAAACAGTTTCTCCTCCAATAGTTACAGAAAAGTTATATGTTCCTAACTCTGGTACAAGAGCAGGTGTCGCAAACCACATAAAGTCTGTGTCTTCAAAAATTTCAAAATCGTTTATGTTGTTGGTTATCAATCCACTAGGACCTGTGACAGTAATTTCTGTTATATCATCAGCCAAAACTCCAGCATAGTTAGTGAACAACAGTTCTAACCATCTATCAGTACCATTAACACATTTGACATTTGCCGTATAAGTAAAATCAGCCATAATTCTTTCTCCTATATTATCTTTTTTATAATAAAACAGTTTGGACCAAATTCATATTGTTTATCAAAGTTGGAAGTCTGTTTAAAACCAAGTTTTAAATAGAACGGTAATGCACTTTTTCTTGGCATGCTCCATATATATTCAAAGCCAAGAAATTCTGCATAATCCAAAGTTATTTTCATTAACCTTCTACCTATCCCTTTGAGTCTTTGTTCTGAATTTATATACAAACCCCTAGATCTACAAAAAGTATCTGACGTGGGTAGCAAACTGTTTACTCCAACTATTTCATTGGTATCATCATAACATGCAAAACATAATGGTTTATTTTCCATTATTTTTGCATTATACCTCCCCAAATAATCAATGGGACTGCTTTGTTCAATTTTTGTAACTCTCCCTTTCCAGAGTTTGTCTCTCCATATGGGATAAATAGTTTCAAAACTTGTATCTTTAACTCTCATTACATTCCCCTTATATTGTGATAATCAAAAACTGTTACTCCCTGTTCAAATAACACTTCGATTGCTTTTTTGCTCAATTCCATTTGCTCGTCACTTATCAAGGGTGTAAATCCATAAAAAAATGGACCTACATATAAGTCTTTCTTCCTTTCATAATTATCAAAAACGTATGTGTGTAGTTTAGCTGTTAAAAGATTCGCTGAAAAAGCAAACTTAACTTTATCATATGGTAATTGACTAAGGAAATTTTCTAATTCAACAATGTCATTCAACTCTAGATTATTCCACCCTAAAATAAAAGGTAATTGAATTTGAATACCCTTATGAGCATGTTCTGCTATCATATTTATAGTTTTGAGAACTCCAGCTACTGTTACATTTTTATTTATATATTTTAGCATTCTAATAGATGGAAATTCCACTCCCACAATAAATTTGACTTGAGGTAATTTTTTTGTTTTATTACTAAATATTTCATCTAAAGCTCTCCTTTCAGATTCATTTCCCCTTAGATAAATATCGTATCTTATTTTTTCATCGTAATTTAATGTATATAATAATTCTTTTAACTGTTTTGAAGTCATTGATGGAGTGTATAAGTTTACTCTTTGCTTTCCTGCATAATTTACGTCCTGAAATTCAAAACCAATGTCTGATCTTTGTCTTGACCCTTGGGAGTAATTGCAAAAAATACATTTACCCCAGTAACATACGCTGCTTAATGTGTATGTATATGAAAGAGTCATTGAGGTATCATTATCAGGTAATTCTAAATTCCATTTGCCTGAGAAGTTTGGTATGTTGAAAAATTCTTCAACAGTTTTAGTAGTTAAGTGCATATTAGTTGGAAATATAAAGTCAGTTGTTGTAAATACGTCGGGGTTTGCAGCTGGTCCACCAATAATAAAATTTATACTTGGATACTGTAGAGCCCATTGATAACATTGATATAATTGACTTAAGTAATAAGCACTAACGTGTACTGTACCTTGACTAATAGGTAAATCAACTTTAATATTCTCTATTCTATTTTGACCGAAACCTTGTAGTTGTTTGCTATGATTAACCCAATAAAAATCTCCTTTATTTTTGCATAAATCATATGTATCAGAGAAACCATTACATAGTTCATAAATAGAATGGCCTTTGAATCTCGGGTTGGTGTTTTCTATTCTTGAATAAAATTGTATAAATAAGGTATCTTTCATGGTACTCTCCTACGGTAAACCAGGGGGAACTACAAATGTCCAGTTGGCAGGCATTGTTTTCATTAAGTCCCTAGCCTCCATATTAATCTTTAATTCGTCATCAATCAAGTCTACAAAGTAGCCTCTATAAAAATCTCCCTCATATACATTTCTACGTATTCTATCTTTATAAACATCATAAAGGTCTGTATTGAATTTATAGAACGTTTTGAAAATAATAATACTGTCAGTCTTGGGTACTTTAGATACATAATATTTTAAACTATTTATATCATCTCTATCAAGATTTGGCCACCCTACCATGTACATTGTATAAAAATTAACATTTTCAAACTTATTTGCTATAGACAGTGCTTTTAAAGCATTATTAACAGTAATACCTTTTTTCATAAATTTCAACATCTTATCAGACGGAAATTCTATTCCAAATCTAACTTTCATGTTTGGGATAATACCATCAAAGCCATTTAGGTTGGTCTCCAGTGCCGTATACACAGGTTCGTCACACCTCATCATGAAGTCATAAATCACATTTTTTTCATAAGTTATATTCTGAAAAAACTTTTTCATAAAAGCAGGGGTAATAGCAGGGGTATTTACTCTTACTTGTTTAACACCATCAAAATTAATACTATTTACATATGATAGATCAACGTTTTTTCTTATTCTGCTCCTAAAATGATAGTTGCAAAAAGTACATTTACTCCAGTAGCAAAGTGTTTCTAACGTATATGAAAACGTAAGCACATCATATTTATTGAGGTCTTCTTTTATATCAGACAGTTCTAATTTCCATTTACTGGAGAAGTTAGGCACATTAAAATACTCTTCGACACTTTTTGTAGTAAATTCTAAATTTGATGGGCGAGATGTCCGGTAATCAACCCCGCTTAGCACGGCAGGGCCACCGACTACAAATTTTATATCTGTGTACTTTTTAGCCCATTTATGTGACTGAACAAGATGCGCAACGTAAAATGAACTTATATAAACAGTACCTTTTGATATTGGAAGTTCGTAATCAGAGTTTTCCAAGTTTGAATCATCAATCCATAAAAAATCTCCCTTATTTTTACATAAGTCGTATGTATCAGAGAACCCGTTACATAGAGCGAAACAGGTACCTTTCCGAGTGCTCTTAAACTCTGAATAGAACTGTATAAATAATGTATTCATATTTAAAAAACCCATTTAGATGACTTGTGAAAATTTTTATTCCATGAAAAAACCCTATCTGTCATTCCCTTGATCATTTCTGACGCCTGCTGATTAAGTTTCAATTGTTCATCCTTCAAAGATGGAAAATATCCTTTATAAAAAAGACCAGAAAACATTTTTTCTTTGACGGCGTCCAAATATATATCGTGGAACTTAGAACCAACAGGGCAAAACAATTTAAAAATAAAAATACGTTCGATGCGACCGACTTTATCTATAAACTCTTTTAACTCTTTTATATCATCTTCATTGAGATTCGGCCAACCCACTATAAACATAGTGTATATTTGTAAATTGTCATATTTGTTTAGCATATCAATGGTTTGTAAAATCCCCTGAACTGTAGTTCCTTTATTAGCGAATTTTAATATTCGATCTGATGGAAATTCTATCCCTATTCTAAATTTGAGATTTGGAATTACACCTTTAAAATTTTTAAACACTTTATCTAGTGCAATACATTCATTTTTTTGACCTCTTAAATACACATCGTAAAAGATATTTTTATCATATGATAAGTTGGGTATAACTTTTTTAATATCTGTACAAGTGATGGCGTTTGTATTTAGTCGGGCTAGTTTTACCCCATCAAATTCTATATTTTCGATACAGTGAGGATCCCAAACTTCTCTTGCCCTGTTTATGCCTTTTGGCATACTACAAAAATTACACTTTTTCCAGTAGCACCTCTCGTTAGAGATTGTATATCCAAAGCATACGGTATCGTATAAGTGTGTTGATTCACCTATTTCATTAATCGGTAAACGCCATTTTTCTGAAAAGTTATCAACATTAAAATATTCTTCTACAGATTTAGCTGTCAATTCTAAGTTAGGAATTAGACCATAAACGTCTTTGTATGTAGAAGTCACAGGGAATGAAACTATGGGTCCACCAACTATAAATTTTATGTCTGGATATTTTTTGGTCCATTTGAATACTTGTATTAAATGTGATATGAATGTGGCACTAACATAAATAGTACCCTTTGATATTGGAAGATCAACTGTATACATTTCACGTTCATTAATCCAGAAAAAATCTCCTTTATTCTTACATAAATTATAAGTGTCAGAGAATCCATTACATATTACTAGACGCCTGCTAAGGTTATAGTAGAACTGGATAAATAAGGTATCAGTCATTCTATATCACCTTTTAAATCTTTCATTAATTTATCATAGGGTATTGTAATCACATTATTTCCTGGAGTATCAAAAGGTTGTTTAATTGAAATTTCATCAACATATCTTGATATTAAAGGCTGTATTAATTCCAATCCTGCATATTTAGGTCTTGGTTCGAGTTCTGGCCAATATTTGTATTTGATGTTCTTTTTAAATCTCATAATACAGTTACCACCGCCCATATGCCCAACTTTCTTATAGTCTTCCACGGATAAATATTCCCCACCGTATGGATACAGTCTGTCTTTAGGTAATACCTCCAATTTACAATATGTTAACCAATCATCAATTAAATCATCAAGCAGATATGAGTATGTTAATTCAGGGGTGTAGTTAAAAAATAAATGACACCCATCAATATTATTCTCTTCCATGTAAGATGATACTTCCATCTCTACTTCATATATCATCAAATAAATATCATCATCTAGCCTCCTCTCAGTATTCCAAGCAGAGGGTCTAATAGCGCATCCTGGAAAATGAAATCCATTTTTATAACATTGTTTCTTAATATTCAATAAATCATGAGACAGCTTAGCATCACCATCACCAATAATTTGAAATCCGTATCCATTATCTAAAAACATTTTCTGTAAGTTTCTGTGCCAGTAAGGGTTTGGGTATTTGACGTGCCTGTAGTGATAACAGTCAGTATTTAAATATTCCTCTATATCTAAGTCGAAAAAAGAGTAGTCTACGTTATGTTCTTTACAAAACTTTATAGCATAATCAATATCATGTTTGTTAAGATCATTTTTAAATTTACATATCCTGACTTTAAATGGATGACCGGCTTCAATAAAAGATCTGCAAACGATCTCACTGTCTATCCCTCCAGAAAAGTAAATTAGAATTTCTTTATCAGTTGATTGGTAAATTAGATCTGCCGCCCTTACACATTCAGATCTCCAGTCCATTGGAGGTTGAGTACAACTACCAAATTTATACCAAAAAGTGTCTTCGCTATTTTCTCTTTTACCATATAGACTGCTACCCCATCCATATTTGATATAGTTATTATAATACTGATCACTCATTTTAACTCCTTAAATTTACAAGTTAGAACTGTAGCCCCATCAGGTCTATCGCTAGTGTGTTTAAAACCTTTCCTTATTAACATTTCTGTTTGAGTCGTGGCGCCTGGCAACCAATCAGGTTGAATGGTATGTATTAAAATGTCTGGATATTTAGCAATATCTTCCATTTTGCGATTCCATAAAGCTCGAATTACGCCTTGTCCTCTAAATTTAGGAAATGTGTAAGATCCATGAGCATAGGCTCCAGTCTTATTTATGAACACATCCAGTGCAGTAAGACCTACCAGTTCATCATTAATATACGCTGCATAATAATTTTTAGATTCTGTGACATTATCATATGGACTTCTTTTCAAAGTCATCTTTTCTTCTTCATATAGCTTATGATATTTCATAATTTCATCAAGCGAAATTTTCTTACACTCAATAGGAGATAAATTATAAATCAATTCTTTTATGGGAGTTTTAACAATTCCATCGCTCCCTTTAAACTTTTTTTCTAAATAGGGACGACATAAGGTATAGTCCATCTCTTTGTATTTTTCAAATCCAGTATAGATTGATCTTTTTGTTAGATTTACCCAATACTTATCATATATTTTGTTCTTTTCATAATAACTACTTGACTCATGATTAAGGTTAATCATATCAGATATTACTTGATCAGTTATAAATGATAATATCAGTTCAGGTGTATACTGAAAAAAACCTGGGGTTCCTTCTTTATCACTTACTAAGAAATGTCTATACCAAGAAGCTATCTTTTCTTTTTCCCACAATTCCCAAATTGATTTTTCATTTTTACTTATATAACATTCACCGCTGCCTAGAACAACATGACCATTAACTTGATCTGATAACCACATTATAACTGGAAGTTGAGGTGATATGCAATTGGTTTTTATAGCATATTTCATTAAATCATTTTTCCAAAAGTCAATGATATTAACGTCATAGACCTCGTAGGGAATGTCATATCTGGTACAAAACTTAAAAGCATGCCCTACATCGTATTCATTCAGAAGACCGTCAAAACGAGCGATTATACAGGTTATTGGGATATTTGCTTCAATAAAGCTACGAGCTACTATTTCTGAATCAATACCTCCTGATAATAATACATAAATTGGAAGGTCAGTTGATTCTTTAATTAATTTAGCAGCATTTACACATTCAGTTCTAAAATCAAAAGGATATCTACCACACCTTCCATACTTTACGTTCCATATATCATCAGGAGATTTTCTAAAGTTAAAATACTTTCCATTGTAACCAAACTTAAAGTGATTTTTATACGTTAAACTTTTCATAAGTAGTGTATCAGCTCCGATAATTTACATTTACATGCCTTATTACAAGTCACTAAAGTTCCTATATTATCAAGAACGTATTGAAAATAATCATTTTTTATAATTTCTTTAAAGCTACAATTATTTAAATTTACTTGATTCAAACTTTCATTAAATTTTTTAAGAAATTGTGGACCTTCCTCTTTGTGATGATGCCTTCTACTACTTAACAAAAAACAAGGTGATAAGAAACCATCTACATTTAAGTATATTTCTTTTCTCTCTACTGTGAAACAAGTTATTTTCCCACCTTCTAGGTTTATTTCAGATCGAGTTCTTATGTCCATGAGGGGTCTCTGAAGCACATCATTGTACTCTTTAGACACTCTATAAAACATTTTAGTACATCCAATTTCTACAGATAATTTTTTCAAATCTTGTAGTTGATGTTCGTTATGCCTAAATATAATAGTCTGCATAAGAGATTCTCCACCACTGGAGTTAAAGGCTCTTATATTTCTTATTATTGGTTTAAAACGTGTTCCCCGTCTATGTATGCTATGAGTATCTTCTAATCCGTCAACACCAAATACTGCATACCCCGGATCAGCAAATGATTTACCTAATTCATACCACCAATCTTCATTATGAGTAAAGCCATTAGTCGCTATGACAATTTTTAATTCCTTATTTTTTTCACGCATATATTTTATCATATCTAGAAATTTAGGATGGCATGTAGGTTCTCCCAGACTTCCAGATAGAGTAACTCGTTTCAAATTTTCAAAAGGGATCTTTTTAATAGTGTCTAGACTGAGGTCTGTTTTATCAACATATTTTAGTTGAACTCTTGCACAGAAAGGACATCGAGCTGTACATCGCGTAGTGAGTTCTATTTGTAAAATTTCTATATCTGACATTTTCATAGCTACTTTACCCCTATTAACATAAATCGTTTATACTCTATAGCATCTATCTCACCTTTATAGAGGAGATTAGAAAGTTTATATTTTAATTGCATTTCTTCTATATCATTTACACAATTTATATGATCAGAAATTTGACTTGCATTATTGGATTGAAGAATAACTAGGGTACCCTCTGGTATTTTTTTAAACCATGTATTATCTGAAAGATGCTCACATGATGTGTTAATAACTGTAGTGTCACAATCATCAAATTCTATTTTATTGACATCTTTAGCAAATGATTTAAATCTCCATCCATTCATAACATGACTTATATGCAGGTCGTCTGCTATTTTAGTACACAAAGGATCAATATCAAAAGAATATATTTTATCTACTTTAATATTTTCAAATAACATCTCAGCAATTATGGCATACCAACCACATAATAAATAAACATTTCCTAAAGAAGAAACCAATGGTAATAACTCTTTAATTAACCAAATTTTACTATACAATTGTCCTTTTGATAAACTATCAACATCAAAGGATGGATGCATTCTCATTACTTCAGAAATGTTATTTAAAAATTCAAAACTAGTTTTATATTCTCTTAATTCTTCTCTTATTTCTTCCCAAACATCCATTTTTACTCCCAAGGTTTATCATTATATATACACATTTTTTCTACAAGTTCATCTTTTGTTGTTATTATTTTGTTCTTAGAGTCGAATTTTATATCGAAGTGTCTAAGATAGTCAGTTAATCCATCATCCGTGTAAGGATTGTCAAAAAATTGGACGGTCTTACCTAATAATATGTATTCAAATATTAATCGACCAAACTGTTCCTGATACTCAAGATATTTTCTTCTTCTATATACTAAATTTTTATAGTCGAATATGTGATTAACTTCATTATATTTCAATGGAATTTTTCTTCCCATTTTTAACATCCAGTCAGGCTCACAGTGAAAACCTTTTTTGCCGAACTTACTTTCAAGTAAGGTAGTATAATCTTTTAAATCATCCCATCTAAAAAAATATCCATCTCTGTTTTCAAATTTAAGAGTGTTCAACATATCAACATTGATATTTTTAAAGAATATTTTAGCTGTTAGATCTGGATATTGCTTCTTAAATATTTTGTAGTTATTTGGAGGCATTAAAAATATAGTTTCTTTCGTATAGAATTTCTTTAGAGCTTTACGAATATCAACGTTATGAAAAAATCGAGCGTCTTGCATGTCTTTCAAATAATATGTCAACTCAATTGAATCCATTATTAATAGCTTCTTACATATTATCCACATGTCCAACTGTTCAGCCATAATAAGAGTTTTAAAATCTGTTATAACAAGATCAGGTTCTATTATTTCTTTTCTTAGAATTTTTACTTCACCTTTATTAAAAACATATGATCGTCTGGTATTTTTAATGGTTTCATACAACTTTTTTACATTTTCGCAGTAAAACTTAACCTTATATGATTCATGATCTTTTAAATACTGTTGGAGGTCGAGATGATTTAGATAAGACCCTTGAGTTCCCTTCTGATGTGTTATAAATACTACTCGCTTCATTTTCGACCATACCTTACAACTTTACAGTTAGAAATATTTGGGCAGTCTCCCCAAGGATCGACTATGACAGAACCATCTACAAAATTATGATCAAAAAACTTTAATCTATGACCAAGAAGATATGTAAATGGCCCGTCTATATCTGGTTCTATATCATAATAACAACAGCTTTTTAATCCAACAAAATATCCTACTAAGACACTATATGATCCATCAACAAACTCTACGTTTGGTTTATACGACTTTCCCAATATGACAACAGGATTTCCATAACTTGTTAAATTTAGTGCTAAATTATGAGCTTGTTTCTCTCTTGAAAACATAATAGATTGAAATAAATCATAACCAAGATTAAGTCTCTCTGCTAACGAGCTTAATGCTATATTATCTCTTGGATGACAAGGACCACCATCTCCCATGCCTGGTTTCATATACATTGGACTGATTAGCCTCTTAGTTGATTCAGACAGTGCTTTCATTACAACATTCGCATTGATATTGCCACTACTTTCTGCTACATCAAGTACCATATTTGTTAATGCCAGTTTCATTGAAATAAATGTATTATAAAATATTTTAATAGACTCTGCTTCATCCCAAGTTCCTATTATATATCTATCACAATTACACAACGTTTGATAAAATGAAATTAACTTATTTACTCTACCATCAGAACGACCACTTTCACTCCCAATTATAACCATTTCCGGATTTCGCATATCTTCTTTCACAGTTCCCATAGCGATTAAATATGGATTATATAAAAATTGACTTGGGTTAACATACTTTAAAAATTCTCTTTGTGTTGTGCCCGGAAGAACTGTTGAGATAAGAACTATGGTTGAACTGTGCTCTATTGAAGATAGCTGTTTAAGAACATCTATTACATATGAATAGTCAAAATCTTTTGGAGGAAGATGTGATGATGGCATTCTTCCGTCATAATCAGGATCGTGTGGTGTCTGAACTGCAATAAACGTAAAATCTTTGTCAACGACAGTGCCTTCAATAGTATTACAAAAATTGACTCCCTTAGCTTCTCTGTACTCAATATCAAATCCGTCAACATTGTGACGCTCAGCCATTACTTCAGCACATTCTCTTCCTAATTTTCCTAATCCAATAAATCCTATTTCCATAATTCAACCTCTAGTTGTTTTTGAAATGTTCTTTGTTTGGTTCTTCTTAAAAAAGTGTTCAAATTGTATCTTAAAGTTGGCAACATGTCTAATAGCATATTTTGCAGTTCAAGATCTGATTTTAATACTAATTTTTTAATCTCTTTAACTATCATGCCAATTCTTGTATCGAGATCTATCTCTAAGTCGTAACTTTCATCAAACCATTTTGAAAATGTCTTATATCTAAACTTTTTCATTTGCTTTAAAAATCCAGGAGAGGCAAGTACAATAAAAGGATGAAGTGTGACTATAGGTTTAAATATTTTTTCAGTTTGAAATATCTCATTAACCTCTACAGAAGTTTCACTAACTAAACTAACGTATGAATCCAGAAAGTCTTTTTTTACTAATTCTACGGCATGATTTATTTCCAAATCTGTATCATCAAAAGTTATTGGAAGTTCATTAAAAAAATCAATTGGGATATTTCTGTTATCTTCGCCCGCATGTTTCCCTAATGATACAAACCCATGTTTAAATACATTTTTAGCTTTCAAATCATAAACTAATTTACATCTAGCATATCTTGCTCTTCTATTGTAATTTAAGTATACTTTTTCACGACTTTTTTTGTTTATGATAGCATCATTAAACTCCTGTGTAGCTTCTATATTATACATGTTTTTAAATTCGTTTTCCCACATACTGAATGGTATATAAGAAATACATTTATCTTTTTCTATACTATCTCCATAAGAGTAATTACCTGAGACCAATACTATGCTTTTATGAGGCAAATTATAGTTAGCCACCCAGGTATTGAGCAAACCAGAAATATCATCATGATTTCTTAAGCATTCCTTTGGGAATAGCACTAATATCTTTGCCTTTCCACTTCTAATGTCAGTTATTGCTTGCTTGCTTATATTAGTAGGATGTTTAGCATCACTATGTTTCCAAAAATCATGAGTGAATACATCAATAACATAATAGTATTTTTCTTTTATCTGATCTACTTTTTTTATCTTAATATCAAAAAAATGAGAAAGTTGATGAGAATGGGTTCTGTGACAAGTAGAAAATTTATTTTTAACTAAATTTAGTTCGTTGTCTCTTACCGTTGCATCAGTTCTGTACCCAGCATATCCCAAGTTTATTGGACTTATATTATTTTTGAATTCAAACGCGTTGGTGATCGGATTTCCATTACCTTGTAGTTCATCATACCCAAATATCAAAGACATTTTTAATTCTCCTTGCAGCGATAATAAAATTCTTTATACTCTGGAAATACTTTTAGAAAATTAGTTCCATATCTTCTATCATGTTCGTCAATAAATATAGCAAAATCTTTTCTTGATCTAATACATTCTTTATCTATGTACTTCTCTGCAACTATGTTATATATTCTACGCAGTTTTGAGATTTCAAAATCCCAAAACGAAGTACCAGATAATGGAGGCCAAGTTGAGATATTTATGTTGTTATACATTAAGGTTACGGACTTTTCAATATAGTACATGAAATCTTTTTCTATTAGAGTTGGTTGTAAATAGAAAGGACTCATTAAAAGAGGTATATCTATCATGACTCGCATACGGAACTCTTTTTTTAACTCTAAAATGTCCTCTAAAAAGTCCTTAAACGAGGTTATGCTTAAAATATTATATGTACACATAAAAGTTAATGTACCAGTTGGAACTTCTATTAAATAATTTCTGCAGTTTTCTAACCATTCACTATATTTTAAACCTGGTCTTATATATTCTGCTTTTTCTCCTTTTGCTTCGCAGCTGGTAAATACTCCAACATGTTCATTCATTTCTGCTATTTGTTTGTATTTACTAATAAATTTAGTGAATATTGTTGGGCTTACACAAAAATTACTGTTTATATCTAAGTGAAAATCTGATCTTGGATTCTTGATAACATGGTCAAGTATTTTAAATGTGTCTTTACTTAAGAGAGGTTCTCCTCCAGTTATCCTAAAAGAGTCAAGATTTCTATATAAGTTTGGCCACCATTTCCAAAATGCTTTAATATAAGGATTATCATTCTTTCCCATATACTTAGGAGGAGGACACTCATTAAAATCTCGTGAAGATATGCTTGTTGGGTAGCCTCCATACTTTTCAATTTCTTTCACCCAACCAGTACTGAATGTTGGAGAGCAATAGATACATGAACAGTTACACGCAGAACTAAAACTAACTTCAAAATAACTAGGAAATATATCATAATCCCAAGGGCTATTTGTTATCTCCGGTATGTATTTTTCAGCCCAACATTCACTACTTTTATAAATTCTATCGCTGAAGTCATCCGATACTTCTCCAGAGGAGTGTCTCTCAACTCTGTTGCAGTATTCACACTCAGGAATTATTTTTCCATCGAGCATATCTTTTCTCATTCTCTTTTTATATTTAGTATTGTGTAGAGCTGATACATTTTTTTCTAGTTCATCTAGAGGAACTATGTGTGCTCTTGGATGGTGACAGGAGTGAGTTAAACCGCTCTCAAGATGTGTAGTCACTTGCTTCCATTTTGCCACACAAAATGTAGGTGATATTTTATCAAGTTTTTTCTTGAAGTCACGTAGATGTTCCATTAAAAACTTTCCCTTTCTGTTCTCGTAGGATTTATAAATACATTTCTAAAAAATTTAGATGCATTTTCGTCAAGTTCAGCAATCTCAAACCCCAAATGATTTCTTATTTCTCTACCCAAATATTGTATCTCATACATTAGTCTATCATTATCCCAACAATATCCACTTGTTGTACACATATGCGGGCTTGTCTCTGATTCAAATATTGGAGCTACTTCATTATCCCAATAATCATTTAGATATTCAAAATCTCTAACGTTGATATAATCCCAGTCAGTCAAATTTGTTATATGACAACCAAACCTTGCTCCATATATACACCAAAGACCATATTCAACATCAGCCCCAACAGAACACCAAACAAGCAATCTTATTATATTTTTCCAATACATGTCTTTCTTTAAATCTCTTATCGGAATTTTGATTCCTTGATCTAATGTCATTTTAACACCTTCACGAAATCCAGATCTCCATGCTTGTTTTGGGGAGGCATTCGGATAAGTTACTGAAAAAACATCATTTTTATGAGTATATCCTTTTTCAAAACAAAACTCAACCTTATTCTTTGGTTGATCTGATTCTTCATGAGTTTTCATATCCATCACAAATGGTTTTGTCCAACATTTGAGACTTCCGTTACCATAGATGAGACCATTCACATGATTCATACTACTCCAGCTAATAGTTTTTGTCATATCTTCAGCAATCTTTTGTGGTATTGTAGTGTTAAAAAATTCAGGTTTGATTATTGTATCTGCATCACATGTAGTAAATCTATCAGTAGTCGACATTTGAGCTGCTGCTTTATGTGCAGCATCAGACCCGTACACTCCATGAACTCTTTTTGCCCAAGGACATTTCTTTTTAAGATCTGCCCAGTTTTCATCTGCATTATCTTCATCATACGATATAAAGATTATATCAAAATTTGTTACAGGTATTTCACTCATTTTTACCCTTCCAATAATACACTTATATATTTGTGATTATATAATATAGATTTCCCTTTCACATCTGTTTTTAATTTAACTAATATGTTTTTACTTTTCATATCCTCTTTATTTAGAGAGAACTTATCATGTAAAATATTGGGATCATGCTTATCTACTACAAAAAATTCAATCTCGTTATAAAACCTTATCAATTTAAGACTTTTAACATTATTCTTAATTTTTATACCTGTGCTCGTGGGTTTCATTTCTAAATGATATGAAAAGCCTTTTGATCTAACTTTACTGTCCGCTTTGTGAACATCAAATTTTATCTTTTCTTTCACTGGTGATGTTAGTCTCACTGCTTCTTTACACCATGAGTAGCTCTCGAACATCTTGTAAGTAAAAAACTCAATGTAACTAGAAGATTCATAAAATTCAAAGAACAATTGACCCGAATCTAATAATTTTTGTGCGTCGATAATAATTTCTTTTAGTAGATTACCACTTCCTTTCTCTTTGACAAGAATTCTTATATCTGTTCCACGTTCAAACCTAACTTCTTCTCTAAAATTTGTTTGATATAGTGGAGATATTCTTGACATATCAAGAGTAGCTTCTAAAACATTATCTGTATAATAAATTAGTTTTAAATCAGTTTCGGCATTTTTTCTGTATGGTATTTTATATAGATCTTTCCCTGTGTTTCTAAACCTCATGACGTTATTTTTTTCCATGAGATTACATTCGTCAGTTTCTCTATTGTGTGCAATAACATACTGATTAACACCTTTAACTCCCATGATAATATCTTGTACTTCTGAATTATCACATTCTATGTAGGGACTTCTCCCTTGTTTTTTGCTGCTTAAAATGTCCGTTATAAAACCAGTTTTTTTATCATAATAAACGTATCGTTTCTTCATAAAATTTTACCACCTCTTCGCTTAAAAAGTCTTTCTTAATATAATGAAATGGATAAATTTGATTAAAATTATTAACTTTTAACTCAATTTTTCCATTATAGTTAGTAAAAAAGGAAGGAAGTTCTTTAGTCCAATCACTCAAAATATCATCATCTTGCAATCGACTTCGCATATGAGTGAATGTTAAAAAATTATCCCATTTTCTACTGAATAACACTTTTGCTGCTAATGAATAAACAACATCCCCACTCAAAAATTTTGGTGGTTCTTTAAGAAATCTCTCATAGAAGACTTGCCAATTTTCAAAAATAACCTTCACAAGTTTAAAATAGTTTTCAATTTCCTCTGTCTTTTTAAAGTAAAATAGTGCTGTATGGAGATTTGGAAGTTTATTAGCTGTAAACGTTTTCCTATAAAAATCGGATGTAGTAGTTTCACCTCTATAGTTTTTTGTAATAGTTGTAAATTCAATATCAGATTTTTCTAAACATTTCCACCAAACACCTATATCATTAAAGAATAACATATCAGTATCAAGAACAATTGTTTCGTCATAGGGAGATAACCAAAAATATTGCCATTTATTTTGAACTTTCCAAGCTTTATCTGGCTTTTCAATAAAAATGATTTTATCAAATATTTTCTTATATTCGTCGGGAATCTCTTCTCCTTTATTAACAATTACAGACAATTTGTTATATTTTGGTTGTGATACCCTTAAACTCATAGCTAAAGCGTATGCCATTCTTATATAATCATATTGCCCATTTTGTGCGATTGTTAAAAATCCTTTGCTCATAGCTTCTCCATACAAGAGCCAATAAACTTTTCACTGACTCTTATTAATTCTCTTTTATTCATTATATGAACGTTCATATCTTTAATATTAACCAACGTTGATTTCCATGGTTCGTCCACGTTGTGCGATGCAAATATTATCTCTTTTGAATCTAACACTTCAGCGATTGTATCTTTTGGGTAAGATGTGAGAATGGATTCTTCTGGAAACGATCTAAAGCCGGTTGTTATATAACCGTTAAATATATGTGCTGCAATACTAAAACTGAAGTCATTTCTATAAAAACCTACTTTAAATCCATATAAAAATTGAAAGAAATTATATTCTTCTCTTATATAATTGATTAAATCAAAAAATCTTTTGGTAAATGGACTCTTTTTAAAATATACAACTGTCGCCCAATATAACGGGATTCCATGATTAGATAATCTTTGATCTTCGATTGCACCAAATTCATTACTTTGTAAATCAATTGCTTTGTGATTCATTATCATATCATCATTACAACCCCAAATATGATCAAAATTATCATTCATAACGATATAATCAGTATCTAATAAGATTGTTTCATCGTAGGGTGAATATTTATAAGATAGAACTCTGTTTTGATTATTAAATTCCGCTTTGAAGGATACCCACGGAGAGTCGAAGTGTCTTCTTTTTCCGCTGCGAAATTTTTCTTTTGAAATGATAATTTTGTCAAACGCAGTTTTTAGAATGTCTTTGGGAACTGAAGAATCTAACCATTTCTTAGTTCCCCTATCCATTACCACGGTTACAGAATTATTTTTAAGGTTGGTTTTAATTGAAAGAGCACAGCATACTGCCAACTTTCCATAGTCTAAATCTTTATGACCAAAAGCATGCAGTAGAAATCCTCTTTTACTCTTTTTTGTCTTCTTCATCCCAGTCAATCACCTTTCTTATTTCTCTTGCTTCACTAAGTTTTTGATAACTTTCATAATATTGATTAAGGACAGACTTATATACGTCGTAAGTTTTTTTACCAAATTCTTGTAAGTCTGTAATTAAAATTGGAATGTCATTTGTATCAACAAAAATAAATTCACTTGCTCCCCCTGCTATTAGTGTAGAAACAAATGAAATTAATTCTTTATTAACTTTGAATAGTCCACCTCCATAAGTTAACATTAATTTATTATTCATTAAAACTTTTAGATTCTCTTGTCTTGTGGTTAGAATCATCCTAAAGTTAGAGAAATCTAATGCTTGTTCAAGACGTTTATCCATTTCACAATTTTACCTTTCGTGTTTTATTATAATGCATCCTGTAAAGAATATGTTGGTGCAGTTATCGTTAGTGACGCTGCCCCAGATGATTGATTATCAAGTTTTCTACGTTGTGTAGTAACTGTAGTAGTACCATTAACAGATCTACCTGCACCTGGTATTAAGCCTACAGCAACTTCAATATAACTTCCACTCGCGTTACGTTTAGCATATACATTACAAAGTGCATCAGTGTATGCTCCAGTACCAGTTTGGCTAAAAATTAATTGCCAACTTGTAGTTAAATCATAATATCCAATACTTGTTGGAGTTCCTCCTGAACCTGATTGAATTGTATTGGTATAGTCCATTATTATAGTACCCATAGTAGTAAAGATTTCGTTGAAACCTGCACCGTCCCAACCAGTCCCAGTTGAATAACCTGTTATGATTGCATGTATACTAAAAGCTCCGCCAGAATTGAAAAAATATCTAGCCTTATCAAAACTGGTAAAAGTATATCTAAATATACAGTCTATACCTGCACCCCATGTAACTGATCTTACACTGTTACCTCCATTACCAAGAGACAATTCCGTTCCTTCCATACCCAATCTATTTGTTGTGAGAATATCTGATTTACTTTCGATTGCATTAAATTCAGCAGCTGTCATTGCATTACCAGCCACAATATTAGGTAACGTCCCAATAACGAGTGCAACTATATCTTCTCCAATATTACATCTATCAATTAAAGTATTCATTTGAGCCGCTGTCATTGCATTACCCTGACCAACAGCTGCAGCTGCGGCACCACCCCAACCATATGTTTGATTTCCATTTCCAAAAGATATACTTCCGGCATAATTATCTGCAAACCATCTGTTTACTTCGCCCCTTAGTGTATTAAAATCACTAGCAAGAGCTGCATTTCCTTGTACAACAGCCATGATTTTATCTCCTTATTTAATTATACATTTAACTAGTTTTATTTCTGAGTCAAGGTTGGTTTCATTTGCAATACCAATTTTATGCACTATTTCGTCTGGATTACCAGTTCTTGCACAACCATCTTTGGTTGCTACAATGAAATCGCTTTTATTGATAGGACCAATGATTTTCACTGGTAACAATCCAGTTAGACCAACGTATTCACCCTCCAATAGAGCACTATTCATTTTAAATCCTGGCTTTAAAGATATTACACCAACATATGATGATGATAAATCTTCTTGACAAGGTTCAACATCTACCTCAACATCTTTTGATACACACATTACTGTACCTTGGTCACACTCACCTTTGCAAGTATATTTTTCTGCAAGATCTCCCCATTGTGCTGCTGTAGCTTCTCCATGCATATCTCCAAATGGGTTACCAATAGTACCAAGATCCGGTGTACCTTCAGCAGTAACGTCTGCTTTTGCGTTTATTCCATAAAAATCCATTTAACTAAAACCTCCATTGAAGGTATTTTATTTATATTTTGTTCTAATTAATCTTCTTTATCAATAATCAGATCAGCAAGAATAAGGGGCTCCAACATAGATGCTTCTATACTATCTGGAATATCCTTAAAATCAATTTTTACTCCATCAAAGGTAATAGCTTCATCAAGAAGATTTTCAAAATCTTCGATTTGTTTTTCTCTATCCTCTATTGCAGCAGTATGATCTTCTCTTAACCTTAAAAGCTCTTCCTGAAACAACTCTACATTAGTAGTTATGACAAAACTATTATCCTGAATCTTTGCAGATCCGTCTTCATTCTTATCAGCGAATTTCTGAGCAAGTTTCGCTCTCTCATTATCATAAAATTTAAATTCGTCAGTAGCCCTTTTTGCTACGTCAAGAGCAGAAATTTCATCTCGCATAGCAACCTTGTTTTTTGCTATAAAATAACTAAACTTCACAGAAAATGGTTTCCCTTCTAGTACAGAAATAGCATTATACAATCTTAGTAGATCTCTTTTCTTAATTTCCATTTGAATCTTCTCCCTTCGTTTATAATTCATTTATATTTTGTTCTTAATTAAGATGATTAATATCTTAACCCCAAACTGCACCAGTAATACCAGCAGCAGTTGTTTCAGATACTTTAATATTATTATGGAATAATTCAACAGCACCATTATTATTAATAGTTATTCCATCTTCTCCACCAGAAGTTTTAATATCAAATGCTGCAACACCTGCTTGTAAACCGGTTGCAATTGTTTCAATCACTTTTGATCCATCATAATATAATTCAATTCCTGCATCTGGATCATTAACAAGACCTTTTTTATATGTGGTACCAGCATTAGTTCCACCAATTTCTATAAGATGACTATCAGTTGCTGTCCATAAAAATAAGGTAGAAGCATCTATTGCAAGATTACCTTCATTTGCTCCACTAAATACAGTAAGACCATGATCAGCTCCGACATTATATGTTGAGAGAACTTTTTCATTATCATGGAATATGTCAACTGATGAATTAGCATTAATAGTTATTGCAGGCTCAGATGCAGAAGTTTCAATCTCAAATGTTGCAATCTGAGCTATCAATCCAGTGGAAGATGTTTGAACAATTTTAACTGCTTCATGATACAGTTCAGCTCCAAGTCCAGCTTGTCTAAATTTAGAATTTGTAGTATCAAAGCGTTTCTGCGCATCATTCCACCATGGTACTGATGAATCTACTGGCGAATCTTCTCTTGTAGCAACAGCCTGTAAACTTCCAATTTCTCCAATTCTGAATGTATCGCTAGCTTCATTGAACAAGAACTGATAGTTTGTTGACTGACCACGATCAATTTCAATACCAGCTGTGCCTGCTGTAACACCAGCACCGGCTTCGCCATGATTTACAACAATAATGTTATCTGAAGTTGTTACCTCTTGATTATTTACAACAAATGTAGTTCCATCAACAGCTAAATCTCCAATAACTGTAACGTTATCAGCTGTTAGGACTATTGTATTATTAGTTTGATTTATTTCAACGCTTTCTCCAGCAGAAAGACCTAATCGTTGTACATTGTCAGTACCGCTAAATACTTCAGTACCATCAGCTTCCATTATAACTTTTCCATCTGCTCCAGTGTCTGTAACTTCTACTTTAGAATCTCCTTGAAAAATTAGGTTTCCGTCGCCTGGCACTGCAGCATCAACGTAGGTTTTGATAGCTGCCTGAGTCGGGACAATTGAATCACTTGAACCCAGATTAGCATCTGATGAAAATTGAGTAACTGTAGCCCCACCTGCTTCAAATATTATTGATTTAGCGATTGTGGCTCCTATAATTTCTAAACCATGTGACTTCATAACTTATATCTCCCAAATTATCTTTATATTTTGTTCTAATATTTTATCCCCAAACAGCTACTTGAGCATCAACATATGTTTTAACTGCTTTCTCAGTAGGAACAGCATCATCACTATCACCACCTAAAGTTCCATCTGTTGAGAATTCATCTATCCCTGTACCATTTTTAAGAGTCACTACCCCAGTAGAAGAAATAGTTACTCTTGGATTATTATTTGTTCCTAATACTATTGCAGCAGCATCCATTGTATATATTTGAAATGTTCCTGTTCCTCTATGAAGCATTTGAGAAACAGCGTTAGCCCCAGTATTCCCTCTTAGTACTCTTAAACCGTAATCAGTATATGTTTCATCTCCAATAAAATCAACATAGGCAAATCTATCGCCAGTATTAAGACCACCAACTTCTATTGCACCATATGTTGATATATTCCCACTACTAGTAATACTCAAAGCAGGGTCAGGTGAACCATCAGAAGCAACTAACTCAGAATGTCTATGAAGAGTATCGACAATTGAATTATTAATTAATGAATCTAATTGGCCACCAGTAGCTGAAGTGTCACTATGGCTTGCAATAGTATGGAGTTCATTATGATGAGCATCAACATCAATTTCATGATTGTCTATGCGAGTATCGACACCATCAATACGAGTATTAATAATGCTTACATTATTATCAATGTTAGTCTTAACAGCTTTTTCTGTAGGTATAGCAGTATCACTATCACCCGCTAAAGTACCATCAATTGAAAATTCGTTTACACTGACCCCTAAGTTCATCTGAATAGAGGTAAGATTTGTTAGTATGGCATTTGAATCGAGTATTGTCACACCACCTTGAATTATTTCTTGTGTGAATTGAAGGACAAGATTGCCCTGTCTAAACTTTGCCATTATTATTCTCCTCCGATTATAAAAATCCGTCTCAAAGAGACCGAGTCATTATGACATATTTGTTATACTACTTCAACTGTTAAATCTGGACGGAAATAGAGAGTATCTGCGCTTAAGGCCCATCCTACTTTTTGGACACAGTCACCACTTCCATTAGGTGGTATTTGACCAAGACCACCTGTAGATGTTGATACATAAATTGGGCCAGTAGTCCAATTCCAGGAAGTATTGCATATTTGTCCTTCTAATAGTACTTTCTTTAAACCAGAGCCGCTTTCTAATGCTAAAGCTCTACAAGGCATAGTAGCTGCTGCATCAGCATCACATCTCTCATAATGAAAATCAGAAGCACAATAAAGAGCATTGCCGAAAGCAGCAGAAGCGTCATCCACAGTCACGCTCATAACTTTTCCTGTATATGTATTATTAACTTCATAAATAGGAGTTTTTATACCTTGACATTCTATTAATTCTTTATCATCTGATATTGGAATTACTGGTGTATTTACTGAACCATTTTCAACTTTTCCCCATTGAATATAAATTGATCCTGTCGTTGATATTACATCTGTACTCCATGGAATAAGAACAAATATTAATCTTATATTTGTTGCTGTAGAACTTATTGTTCTTGTTACTGTATATGTAACCCAGCTTGTTGTAACTGAAGTTATAGCTGTGCTATTTCCAACACCATCATATAAATATAATAACCCATTTATTCCAATAGTTGTTGATGCTTTTATTCTAATAGAAGCAGTTAAAGTTTTGCCTCTATATTTTATAGGATCTTTTATTAATTGGTTTATATCCCAATATCTTCCTGCTCCAGCAACACCAACATTGCTAATTGTAAGTTCACAACAATATTTAAATCCTGTTTCTTTTGATAAATTATTTCTTGAAACACCTATAGTTGGAGGAGTTCCGCCTCCGCCTTTTTCAACATACCAATTATCAGCAGTATAAGTACCGTTAGCAGGATTAGTAAAAGTGATATTTTGTTGCCATATTGAAAAGTCTTGATTTATAAGAATATTTTCGTTTGCTGGAAATTCTTTTAAACCCGGACCACTTGCTAATGAAACTTCTCCACCATCAGCAATAGTAATTCCTAAAGTTCCACTATCATCTCTTAATAATAAACCACCAGAGTCTCTTGCTCTAACTTCATCAGTGGCAAAGTATAAACCGTTAGCTTGAGTTATATTACCATCTGAAGCAATAGTTAATCTTGTAGCTCCCGATGTTGTCCAACTTAATAGAGAAGCATCAGTTGTACCTATATAAAAAGCACCTGTTCCCCTGTGTTGTATTTGAGAATTAGCATCAGGTCCAGTATTATTTCTTATTATTCTTAATCCCCAATCAGTATAAGTATCATCACCAACAAAATCAATGTAAGCGTATCTATTACCACTACCAAGTGAATTAATTTCTAATGATGCCCCATTTGTACTAATACCACCAGTTGCACCTATAACTAAAGCGGGATCGGGGCTTCCGTCGCTTGCTACTAATTCACTATGTCTATGTAATGTATTAACAATTGAGTTATTAGTTAAAGAGTTTAATTCAGCACCTGTGGCTGATGTATCTGAGTGACTTGCAATAGAATGGCTTTCGGCATGGTGAGCATCAGCATCTGATGCGTGAGTATTTATAGAATCTGTTGTGTGAGTATCGACGTAGGTTTTGACTGCTTTCTCCGTAGAAACAGCATTATCTGAATCTCCAGTTAAAGTTCCATCTGTTGAGAATTCATCTATTCCTATTCCTTGTTTTAAACTGAACAGACCTTCTGAATCAGTAATGTGGGCTACGGTATTGCCAGTCGTGTCAGTAATGGTAAAGCCGCTATTATCTCTTATTCGTAATTCGTCTAATATTATTCTTCGTTCATCACCAATATCCCAGTCATCGGTCAATATGTTAGCACCATCACGTTTAACGACAGCATCATCCCTAATTAACTTTGGGTCATATGCCATGTATTAAACTCTCCCTAATGGGAATGGGGACAGTTAAGTCCCCAAATCCCATTTAGAATATTATATAATGTACCAGTTAGTTCCATCACAAACAAATGTAAGTGATTGATACTGGGTATCAAGTGTAACTGATGCCGCCCCGTCAATTGTTCCAAGACCAGAGATAGTAACTGTATTCGCATCTCCTGATGTCTTTTTGACAGTAACTTTAGCATTTGCAGTTTCTTGTAAATCAATAGCTACATTAGCTGCAGCTGTATTCACAAGAATAACATCACCAGTTGTTCCAGTTGAATCAGAAGATACTGCTTTAACTTCAATCAACTGATCAGCTAACTCGGCAATTTCAGTATCAACATAAGTCTTAACTGCTTGTTCAGTTGGAACTGCTGTATCTGAATTTCCAACTAAAGTACCATCAGTTGAGAATTCATTAACAGTTGCTCCAGAATCAAGAGTTAGACCATTAGTATCAAACTTACCTTCTACATTACCATCGACTGCAAAGCTAATTTCACTATTACCTGTATCGACTTTAATATAATCATCGCCAGCAGTATCAAGGCGTTTCTGAGTATCATTCCACCATGGAACTCTTAGATCTGTTGGTGCATCTTCTCTTGTAGCAACAGCCTGTAAACTTCCCATCTCACCAATTCTGAATGTATCACTAGTTTCGTTGAACAAGAATTGATAATCTGTTAATGTACCACGATCAACTTGAATACCAGCTGTACCAGCTGTTACTCCAGCTCCTGGTTCTCCATCATTAATATAAATGATGTTATCAGATGTAGAAACTTCTCCCTGATTTACAACAAATGCTGTACCATCAACAAATAAGTCTCCACCAACAGTCAGGTTATTTACACCTGAAATGTTGTCTGAATCGTCAAGAATTACACTAGAACCTTGAATTTCAGTAGCACCATGGTATCTAGCAATAGCATTATCTGTACTTGCCGCAGCTACAGATGAAGTACCACTTGAACCAGATGTACCTGATGACCCACTAGTACCAGATGTACCTGATGTTCCTGAGCTACCTGACGTTCCACTACTTCCTGATGTTCCTGATGTACCAGATGTTCCTGATGTACCTTGACTACCACCACCACTAGTAACAGCAGCATGTCCTGCAACAGACTCAGCAAATGTAATAGTAAGTGTTGTAGTAGAATCAAATGTAATAGATTCAGGAATAATTACTTGGTCATTATTATCAGCAACTTCGACATTAACATATTGAACTCCAAGCATATGAACAACTGTCCATTCTGTTGAATCAGATGATTGTGTATGAACAAATGCTCCAGCTAATGCTGTAGTACCCGAACTTCCTGATGTCCCTGAACTTCCAGAGCTACCAGATGTACCTGAACTACCAGATGTACCTGAACTACCAGATGTACCACTAGAACCTGATGTTCCTGAACTTCCTGATGTTCCGCTTGTACCTGAACTTCCTGAAGTACCACTAGTACCAGATGTTCCTGAACTTCCACTGCTTCCAGATGTTCCTGAACTTCCACTCGAACCACTAGTTCCAGATGTACCACTTGTACCTGAACTTCCAGATGTTCCTGAACTTCCAGATGTACCAGATGAACCTGAACTTCCTGAAGTACCACTAGTTCCTGAACTTCCTGAACTACCAGATGTACCAGATGAACCTGAACTTCCTGAAGTACCACTAGTTCCTGAACTACCTGATGTACCTGAACTACCTGATGTACCACTAGTTCCTGAACTACCAGATGTACCAGATGAACCTGATGTACCACTAGTACCAGACGAACCTGAACTACCAGATGTACCAGATGAACCTGAACTTCCTGAAGTACCACTAGTTCCTGAACTACCTGATGTACCTGATGTACCACTAGTTCCAGATGAACCACTAGTACCTGCAATATTTAATTCATGAATTGCAGCAGCTGTTAAAATAGCTGAAGTGCTATCTGTAAGCGAATCATTTGAAATTTCATTAACAGCAGATCCTGTTTTTAATGAGAAACCATCAACATCAAAATTACCTTCTTGAGTATTAGCTATATTAAAAGTAATTTCTCCGGTAGCTACGTCAATTTCAATGAAATCGTCACCAGCTGTATCAAATCTTACTTGACCATTATTCCACCATGGAACTCTTAGATTTGTTGGAGTATCTTCTCTCGTAGCAACTGCTTGTAGAGATCCAACTTCACCAACTCTAAAGTTATCTTGTGTTTCATCAAACAAGAATTGATAATCTGTTAGGGTACCACGATCAACTTGAATACCAGCTGATCCTGCTGTAACTCCTGCTCCAGGTTCTCCATCATTAATATAAATAATATTATCAGATGTAGAAACCTCTCCTTGATTTACAACAAATGTTGTACCATCTATAAATAAATCACCAGCGACTGTTAAGTTATTAACACCTGCAACGTTATCACTATCATCAAGAATGACTCCTGAATCTTGAATGGTAGTAGCTCCATCATATCTAGCAACAGCATGATCAGTTCCAGCAGCAGTTACAGATGATGTTCCACTACTTCCTGATGTTCCAGATGAACCAGATGTTCCAGATGAACCACTAGTTCCTGATGTTCCAGATGAACCTGAACTACCAGATGTACCAGATGAACCACTAGTTCCTGATGTTCCAGATGAACCTGAACTACCAGATGTTCCCGACGAACCTGAACTACCTGAGGTACCAGAACTACCAGATGTACCAGAGCTACCTGAACTACCAGATGTACCACTAGTTCCTGAACTACCAGATGTACCACTAGTTCCTGAACTACCAGATGTACCTGATGTTCCACTAGATCCTGACGTTCCACTAGATCCTGACGTTCCTGATGAACCGCTTGTACCAGAACTACCAGATGTTCCTGATGAACCTGATGTACCACTAGTTCCTGATGAACCTGAACTACCAGATGTACCACTAGAACCACTACTTCCAGAAGAACCTGATGTTCCACTAGTACCTGATGTTCCTGAACTACCAGATGTTCCTGATGAACCTGAACTACCTGATGTTCCTGATGAACCTGAACTACCAGATGTACCACTAGAACCAGATGTACCTGATGAACCTGAACTACCAGATGTACCTGATGAACCTGAACTACCAGATGTACCTGATGTTCCACTAGATCCTGATGTTCCACTAGTACCTGATGAACCTGATGAACCTGATGTGCCAGCTAAAGTAGCGTCTATAATAGACTGTTGAATTGCTTCGGCTGTTAATAATTGGTCAGCATCAGATGAAGTCGAGTCGTTTGAAATTTCATTAACTATACTTCCTGTAGCCAACTGGAGCCCAGATTCTGAAAATTGGGCAACTTGCACATTGTCCAGAGTTGTAACTACAGTTGCGTTAGTCCCATCATCAATAACTTCAACTTTCGAGTCACCAGCGAAGATTTTTGCAAATAAACTCCACTTAGGATTGTAACTCATTGCTTATGTCCTCCTGAATAGGGGTTGTATTCCTGTATTTTAATTTTGTTCCAAATTTCTTAACATGGAACTAAACTTGTAATTTTTTATTGAAAACAAGTTTTAAACTATATAAAAATTATTAGTATCTGTTAAGTAAGTATAAGAGCCCCATTGTACGTCAATTATATCTTGGGCTTGTCCGTTCACATTTCCTATTCGTGGAGTCACGATAACTTGATTAGCGTCTGGGCTAATCTTTATTACTGATATTCTTCCTTTCGGCGTTTCAATTAGTTCGATACTTACATCGCCATTTGTAGTATCAACGAGCATAACATCTCCAACAACAGCTGTACTATCACTTGATATATGAATAGGATTAACAATTGTTGATCTTACATTTGAAATTTGATTATCAACATAAGTTTTTACTGCATTTTGTGTAGGCAGTACATCATCATTGTTTCCTAAATCTGTATTCGTCGAAATTTCATCAACTTGAGGTCCAGCAGATAATTCTAATGCAGTGAACGTTCCTGAACTTGGTGTGTTGCCTCCAATAGGACCTGGAGACCCCATTAAATTAGCAAGAGTTATTTTTTTAGTTTCATCAACACCAGTCAAATCAACGATTGCGAAAGCATCATTTGCTTCTGCTGCAGTCAATCCATTAAGTTGTGTGATTTTTTTATCAGCCATTAGTTGTTAGTCCCTTTGATTATATCTCTATTTAATCGAATAAAACATGTTGAGAATTCTTGTCGTATAATTTTTGCAATTTATTTCCCAATAGTATCTCTGATTCTTTAACTCGTTGCTTCATAATTCCTTCCAAGGTCTTAAGCTTCTCCAATGTCTGATATGCACTATCAACAATATGCATTTCAAATGGTTCTGGATCGACTTTCTTCTCCAGCTGATCTAAAAGAACATTGAGCGACTGAAATACTTCTTGTACTTCGTCGGAATTAAGTTCCCTTAGAAACTTTAACATTAGTTTGTCCGTACTTGACATGTTAGCTCCTTATCCAATTATTGTAACATTTAGTTGGTGAGTATCGTCCGCCATCCAAATCTTGAGAAATGTATTTGAGACGAATTCAATATCTGTTGGTTCAATCTTAAAATTTGTGTCAAAATCATATAACTCTAGCACAACATCGTTGCTAGAAAAGCTTGAAATATTTATTTCTTGATAATAAGAACCTCCATCTATGGTCCAAGAAGGACCAGAAGGTAAAATTGTTGATAGAACTATATTAGTTGTTGTGACAGAAGTTGTCCCAATAGCAACTACTTCTAGTTCTTGTGTATTTATTGGCATCCAAATTCTAAGATTACTTGTTGAATCATATTGAATTTGGGCAGGAAAGACCTTTTTCTTTGTTGTTGTATCTTTTGCTAAAACTACACATCCTACACCATCTATGCTAGAAACATCGACATCTTGATAGTATAAACCTCCGCTGGCAATCCATGCCCCACCAGCTGGTAATATTTCTGATACAACACGAATACTAATTGCACCAACGGATGCACTTGTAGAAGCTCCAATTATGAATGCTTTTAAATCAGATGTTCCGTTTGGCATGATGACTCTGAGAACATTCTCAGAAACAAATTTAATATCAAGAGGTTCAATTTTGAGACCAGTTGTTGAATCCCATATAGTTACAACACAATTTTTTTCGTCGATGCCAGATATATCAACATCTTGATAGAATGAACCTCCACTTGGTATCCAACCACCAGGCAGTAAACTAGTCTCTGGTAAAGCGAAACCAAGCGCAGTACTTGTTCCTCCCTCTGGCTCACCTCTATGATATAAAATGGTTACGGTAGTAGAATCAATAATCTCAGCACATCGCCCAATAAACTGTGAAAATGGAGTAGTTTGTACATTTGTTATCTTACCTGGATCAGTTTTTGAGAGATAAATAAGATTACCAACACCCATAGTTACCCCTGCTTCAACTTGGACTTCATCAGCTTCCCCAACAGTTTGAACAAGCCCATCAACTCCAACTTTATTAATTACTCCATCAGAAGTTGACGCTGGTAGTGTTGCAATTGCTAAAGCAAGATTCCCATCATTTTTTATATAAACAAGATCCCCTTTGTTAAAACCTACAGTTGGTTTTGAATAACTTGCTCCAGTTGCACCTGCAATAGAAACCCACCTGTTTGAAAAACCAAAGAAGAAATCGTCGTTTTCAATATCATATACAATTCTTGATTGATCTCTTTCCTGTGAGAAATTTGGAAGAATAACTTCTGTTCCTGCAAATTTACTTATATATATTCGTCTGTTAGTTGGAGTTTCTGGATCGTAGTTATGAAGGCTTACAACATGAAATGGGCCTACACCTTCAACTTTGACAGCTTTCAAGAATAACCATGAACCGCCTTGTGTATATGCGCTTCTTTGGCTTGGTTTTATGATGAGTGCTTTAGCTTGCGGGGCAGGTCTTGATCTTTGATAAATATATTCCAAAACAATATAATAGTATCCTGCTTCATCAAAACCAGTATCGAAATTATAATAATGATTTGAATCGGCGAAATTAACTGTATGTTGTGCTGAAATATTAATCCATACATCATCCATGTAAACAAAACCAGGTTCTAGGACAACTTCTGTAGTAGATGTTGAATCAATTACATCGCATGATAAAGCAGTTGATATACCGTCTTCTCCATAAGTAAGCATCCTAGTTAGTACATTAACAGTATTACTATTATACGATGCAAACGGATCTACCGCTCTTGCTTGACTTGGAATGCTGCTAGCCATTTTTAATATTTCTCCTTACTTTAAAACTCTATTTTTGGGTTATAAATGAAAAATTATTACTACTAAACTCTTTATTTTTTGTTCTGAATTTGCTGTCTGGTTAGTTTTTACACAGGTGATTCATTTAGTTTTAATATCAAAATCTATATATATTAATAACAAAGAGAATCAGTCCCTGTCGTTATTTTTAGGTAGGTTTAAATCTGAGAGATGAAGTGGGGGCACCGCAATTAACAGTGCCCCGTAACATTTTTGTTAACTTTAATCTGGTTAATTATTTAGTAATTTATTAGATATTTGTTCTAAACTAAAGAACACATTGGTTACAAATCTTTTAATGTTTCATCTATTTGAGCAAAGGTTGGATCCTTGGAATATATCTTATATACTTTCCATCCATATTTTTCGAGTTTAACAGTTTTATTTAAGTCAATGATTGTATCATGGTTGTGCCAAAAGGTATCTGGAAACTGTATCACAACTTTTAAAATAGGATCACAGTAATCAGTTATAAACTCGAATTTTAAATTTCTATCAGTTCCAAACTGACTAATTAAGTAATCCATCTTAATGTTTGAAAAGAAAAGTTTTAGATGATCAAGAAGTCTAGCTTTCATTCTTGAAATAGGATCAAGTTTTGATTCTGTGCGTATGAATTCTTCAACGTCATCTAATTCTTCAACTTTTGGCTCATCAATTAAAAGATCATCTACAATTTCATTTTCAGGATGAATAAATAAATCTTTATTTCTTCCATATTTACCTCTTGCAGCAAATTCTTTATTTGATAATGGTGCATTTGGGAATCTTTTAACATAATCAGCATATTTTACATTATGTTTTCCGAGATGTTTTGGAGAGATTACAAGGTATGATTTGCCACAGATTTGGCAGATAACTTTTCCCTTTTCATCATATAATTGGTGTGGATATTTATCCATAGAAATTCTCCTTACTATAATTCATTTTAAATTTTGTTCTAAAAAAAAGAGGTAATTAATGTTTAAATTAAAAGCAGATCCAAAACTTCCACATCACTATATAATAGGAGTTAGTATGCATAGTATGCGTTCATCACGTGCTGGAGAAATGTACTTGAAATATGGGCCAGTCTATTTTTCACATAAAGATATAATAAAAGTTCAAGATACTGCACTTCTTAGCATTGATAAAGTATTTAAAACAACTACAAAAGAAGCAGCAGATATACATGAATGTCGATCTCTTATTATATCACTAAATGGTTTACTGTTAGCATCATCAGTTAATAATATAACTTTACACCATTTTTCATGCGAGTTTGAAGTTCCAGATTATTGGAATTGGTTTGAAATGCTTGTAAATAATGCAAATAAATGTGATTCAGAAAAAAGGAAATTAAAAGATGCCAGAATTAGAGGTTATTAATAAATTTGAAGATGAATATGAGAAGTTTAGCAACTTTTATCCTGTATTGGTTTATTATAAAGATATAGTCTTTCCATCAGTTGAGCATGGTTATGTAGCAGGTAAAAGTAAAGATCCCATGTTTTGGAGGAAAATTTCCCAGCTACCAGAAGATAAAGCAGGAAAAGCAAAACATCTTGGAAGAAAAATTAAACTAAGAAAAGACTGGGATATGCTTAAATTGTATCATATGAGAAACTATTAAGTCAAAAGTTCCAATACCCTTCATTTAAAAAATTATTACGCTCAACAGGTGATGTACAACTAATTGAAGGTAATTATTGGCACGACAATTACTGGGGGTGATTGCTATTGTCCAGATTGTGTAAATATTGTTGGTCAAAATCAGCTTGGTAAAATGCTAATGAAAGTGAGGGAATTGATTAAATGAAAATAATGGTTATTGGAGATCTTCATATGGAATTTGGTCGATTAAACAACCTTATTAACAAAAAGAAACCAGATATGATTTTAGCATGTGGAGATCTAGGATTTTGGCCGACGATCTCATGGGGAGCTCCGTTGACCAACATATGTTTACAAGGAACTAAAAAATTATTATGGTGTGATGGAAACCATGAGGACCACTGGGCATTAAGAGACAGAACAACAGATGAATTAGCACCAGGAATTATTTATATGCCTAGAGGTTCGACTTACACACTAGACGATGGACGAACAATCATGTTTATGGGCGGAGCACACTCAATTGATAGACAGTGGAGAACTCTTGGAGCTGATTGGTTTCCGGAAGAGGTTATAACTCAAAAAGATTTACAAAACCTTCCTAATAAGAAGGTAGATATATTTATTACGCATACATGTCCAACAGAATTATTACATGATATGTTAAAAACGGACTCAAGAAAAAAGAATGATCCGTCAAATCATGCTCTATCTGAGCTATGGAAAATGTACAAGCCTGACTTACATTTCTTTGGACACTGGCATCATTATAAGGAAGGAAAAATGATGGGTACAAAATGGTATGCGCTTAGTGCAGGTGGATTTGGAGACAGATGGTGGATGTGGTTACCAGATAAATAAAAGGAGATTTATTATATGAGATTATGTGATTATGGTTGCGGTAAAGAAGCAATCCATCAATTTAAGAACGAAAAATGGTGTTGTTGTAAAAATGTAGCTTGTTGCCCAACCATAAGAAAAAAACAGTCTGAAAAAATTCAGAATCGAACGAAGGAAGAAAAAGAAGAAATAAGCAAAAAATTTACAGGAAAAAGTAATCCCTTTTATGGGCAAGAAGGTTACTGGGCTGGAAAAGTAGGTCCCAAAAAAGGAATGAAAGATTCAAAAGAAACAAAAAAGAAAAAAAGTAAAACGATGAAGGTTACACAAAAAGGGAAAGGAAATAATAATTGGAAAGGAGGATATGCTAGAGATAATATTCCACAGTATGATCGTTTTGCACAAGAATTATATTTAATAGAAAAAATAAGAAGAAACAAAACCGATAGAAATATTTTAGAAGTTAAATGTGCTTATTGTGGTAAATGGTGTATTCCAAAAAATACTGAAGTATATGAAAGAATAAGATCTGTTGATCATTTTGGCGATACAAGACTTTATTGCTCAGATGAGTGCAGACAAGAGTGCCCAATATATGGACAACATAAATATCCAAAAGATCACAAACCAGCTACATCCAGAGAAGTCCAATCTGAACTTCGACAAATGAGATTTAAAATTGATAACTATACTTGTCAAAGATGTAATAAACATCAAGATGAATTAGACTGTAGTTTACATTGTCACCATCTAGAAGGTATTAGATGGGAACCTCTGGAGTCAGCTGATGTAGATAAAGTAATAACACTATGTAAAAATTGTCACTTAGAAGTTCATAAAATAGAAGGTTGTGGATATCATGATATGAGATGTCCAGACTAAATTATAAAGGAGGTGATAAAAGGTATACCCGAGACGTATTGTAGTTTGTATAATTAAATTAACTCAAAACTAAAAAAGGAGAATAATATGTTATTATTATTTCTTATCATTATATTTCTCATCATATCAATCATTGGGCCTCGTTTCTTCAAAGACAAGCCAAAAACTGACTATGATAATGCTGTAAAGCTTGGATGGTTACGTTGGACAATCAGAGGCGCTGCCGGAGCAATAGCATTTATATGTTTTCTTTCAACCAGTTGCCTGATTGTGGATTCTGATAAAGTCGGACATTTAAAAAGGATCTACTTCGGCAAGTCTATGCCAGCAGGTCGAATCATTGCGAATACTAGTGAAAAAGGTCCGCAAGCAAGGATTTTGGGTCCTGGTTTTCATTTATTTCCTTTTGTTCGTGTTATTTATGATATAGAACAACTTGCAATTCTTACAATTGAACAAGGTGCATACGGATTATTAGTTGCTAAAGATGGTGTTCCAATGCCACAAGGACAATTCATTGCTCCAGGTTGGGAAAAGATGGATGATATGATTAACGCCATGAAATTTATGGGGTATGACAAGAAAAGTACACAAAAAGGAGTCAAAGGTCCTCAATTAACCGTTCTGCCTCCTGGCGATTACAGAATCAATCGTTACTTGTTTGATGTTTATGCTGGAAAATCAACACCTGTTCCGGCCGGTCACGTTGCAGTTATTAAATCCAATGTTGGTGAAGATTATACAGGTTCATCAATTCTTCCAACTGGAATTAAAAGGACCGATCTTTCTGTGCCCATTGTTCCAAAAGGGTATCGAGGTGTTTGGAAAGATGTGTATAATCCAGGCGAATACTACCTCAACGAGAAAGCATATGATATAACCATAATGGATACCAGAGTTCAAACTTGGCCATATCTTGGTGGTTATACTCGCAAATGGATTGACTTGACAATTGGTGATGATGGAAAAATTCATCAGGTACTACACGAAGAAGTTGTTCCAGTTCCAAAAAATGCAGCTGATACGGCAATCGTTCTCAGAGTCCAAGGTTGGGATGTATATCAGGATTCACGAGTTCAGGTTCAGGTTACTCCAGAAAATGCACCGTTCGTTGTTGCGTCCGTTGGAAGCTTGGAGGCAGTTGAAAATAAAATTATTACTCCAAACTATCGGTCCATTTTAAGGAATGTTGTATCTGAAAATGTAACTGTTGAGAAACCTGCCGTTGATGGAAAGGGAAAGAAAATTGTCCTCAAGGATGGTAGTTTTAAAATGAGAACTATAGCAAGACCCAGAGAAGTTCTTGATCTTCTATATCACAGGAAGGAATTAGAGACAGCAGTTGCTGCGGAACTTATCCCTGCCGGTGCTCAAGCAGGTCTTACTGTTCAATGGGTGAGATTTGGTGATCCTGCTGTTCCGCCTTCATTGCTGATTCCTGGTAAGAGAAAGCAACTTGCCGAGGCTCTGATGGCTACGTACAGGACAGAAAAAACAGCACAGGTTGAGCGTGTTGAAACTGAGAAAGAACGTGCCCGTGCCAACCAACAGACTCGTTTGATGAAATCTGAAATCGGTATTGAAGTTGCAAACAATGAGGCACTTGCCAGAGAAAAACTTGGTAAAGGTGAGGAGAAATATTTGAAAGCAGTTGCCAGAGGGCAGTTGGCGCAAGCAAATGTCCTTGGTAAGGAGAAAGCTTTCGAACTTGCTTATGTCAAGGAAGTTCTTAATGCAGCGACAAATAATCCTGATCTGGTAAAAATGCCTAATATTCTTGTTGCAGGTCAAGGTGGACTTGAAGGTGCCGCAGCAATCTTGGGTGCTAATTCTTTGACCATGGGATTAAGAGCTGGGCAACCACAGCCGGTTAAAGGCAAGAAGTAGTAGTATTTTTAATAATGGGGAGGGTAACCTCCCCTTTACATAAAATTTTGAAGGAGATAGCTTATGTTACAAACACATATTGCATTTTGTATTGATGAAAGCGGGTCGGTTATAACAGATGGTTCTGAAGTTCTTTATTGGCCAAAAGTCGGAACTCAAAAGAAATGAAAACTACTCCATGTGTCGGATGTGGTTATTGTTGTATGAGCACACCGTGTGATGTATCCCGTAGATTATACAAATCCGCTGACATATGCCCACAACTCCAATGGCATGAAGATAAAGGTCGATATTTTTGTGGTCTAATGCTTCTACCAGGAAATATAGGTCTAGAATATAGGAAAGAATTACATGCTGGAGCTGGATGCTGTAGTAATTTAAACAGTTGGAGGGAAGATGTTAAGCAACGAAGTAGGGGTGCTTTATCATATAAATATTCACCAATTCCTGTTATGTTTCAAGCTTTTTTAAGAGCATATGGCAGTGAACCTCTTTTATCTGGTGATACAATAGCGATGATAATGATTAGTTTTAAATCTAATCTGACAAATCTTAATTATTCAGATGAAGAAGCTGATCATATTATAGGTAACGTTACCCATTACATAAAAAGTAATAAATCGTCAATGTTTGAAGGGTTTATGCCATGAGTTTTTATGAAGGATACTTTGATGGATCGGCAAAACCAAATCCTGGTATCATGACAATTGGAGGATTTATTAAAGATCCAAAATCAATAACTATACATACCTACTCAGTAGAATTATGGCATGGAACTAATAACGAATCCGAATATTTGTCATTTATCAGATTATTGAACGATGTAATAAAACTAAATATAACGAAGATTAAACTATATGGAGATTCAGCTCTGGTTGTAAATCAGGTAAATCGTGCCTGGAAAGCTAACAGTAAGATGAGACCTTATAGAAATGAAGCAATTCTTCTATTAGATCGAGTTTCTGAGTGGCATCTCGAGCACATAAAACGTTATTTAAACAAAGAAGCAGATTCATTAACAAGATAACCTTGGAATACTTTATAGTTTCCTTGCATGGTTTAAACTACTTTTAAAGGAGAAGTATTATGCGTATTGAATTACTAATAATTGATCCATAGAATGATTTCTGTTGGCCAGGTATTAACACAAGTAAGATGACAGCTGAGGAAGTTAGCTAATTTTGTAAGCGAGAGCATTAGCAGTCAAAGTCAAGCTCTTGGCACGGGCGCACCGAGTCAAACTTTAAATTTCTAATATTTTGTATTATGTATAATACATTCACAAATTGTGTTTTATGCCCGTATATGAATGTATTATACATTAATAAGAATAAAATAATATATGTAATATATCATGGAGAAAATATATGAGTTTTAAAGAAATAGCAGATTATCTCAAATATCTGCGTTTAAAACATAATTATACCCAACAACAGTTATCTGATAAAGTTGGTATTAATAGAGGCACTTTATTAAAAATAGAAAAAGGCGATGGAAATTCAACATTAAATACTATAATAAAAATTATATCTGTTTTTAATGAGCAAATATATAGGGTCAAATGACATGTCTATTCAAAAAGTAGGAACAGAGATAAAAGAATATATCATTTCCGATTTTTCAAAAAGCAAAAAATATACCAAACATGGTTGGGTTTATATTGCTAAACTTCAAACTGACGATTCAATAATAAAAATCGGTTTAACTAAATCTATTCCAGAAGATAGAATTAAAGAGATTAATAGAATATTTCATCCTGGAATGGATAAAGATAAATCTAAAACTAAATTACACTATACAAGATTAACAAGTGATTGTAGAAAAATTGAAAAAGAAATGCACTCTCTCTTTGATCAATATAAATTAAAAGGGGAATGGTTTAAATTACACTGTGGTGTGGCAAAACAGAATTTAGATATACTAATAAATAATCTTGATACACCACATTTACATAACAAAGGAGTATAAATATAACTGAACTAAAACGTGTCAAGTATACTTGACATTAACACATTTAATGTTTAGTATATTTGACATTAAAAAGGACATTATGAAAAGAATCTTTCAATTTGTACCACTCTTATTTTTATTATTTCTGTTTGCTTGCAATGGAGTAACTCCCACTCCGGATGAACCTGTTGACAAGCAAACAAATTATTTCTATTCTAAATATCAAAACCCGATAGCGATATTCCCAACATATAAATACTTGGGCAATGAAAATATCGTAACTGCTAAAGCACGTCGAGATTATTATGTATGGAAAGATCATCATGCAAATAAATATATCTTAATTACTGTGCTTCAACCTAATGGAAGTGAAAGTTTTTCAAAGAATATAAAATGGGTAGATAAAGAAACTGCCATTTATTCTAGTGGAAACATAGCTGCTTTTAATTTTCTGCATATAAGACCCAGAGGTATTATATACAAACTTGATGGGGATATTCCTGATTGCGTTATTGTAGCTCAAGAATTTTACTTAGACAAAAACAGGAAAGAAGCAATATATAAGACATTGATTGTTCCGGATAAAATGTGTACTGAAATTTCGGAACCTGTTATTGAAGAATTAAATCGAGTTGCAAATATGCAATAATCGCAATTAAAAAGGAACAAACATATGACAGAACCAAGAAGTGTTGCACAATCTTTAACGACTATTTTACAAAATCCTGTAGTTCTTTCAACTTTGGATCGATCATCTGACATTAAACCAGTCATAGAAGAAGTTCTTGGCTGGTGGAATTATGATTTATTTGCACGAAAACCAAGTCCTGCATATAATGAATATGGTATTTTCACAGGTACTGATCTGGATCTGGCCTGCTTTATGTATGCTCTCGCTGGGCGTGGAGCTATTATTAACATTCCTACTTATAAAGGTCATACACAGAGGAAAACTCGAACTGACCAGGTATTGAAGTCCACAGAAAATCGGCATGGAGAATTACTCAATGTCGGAGCTAACAAATTCTTCTGGTCATTCAATATCAACGTTATGGATCAAAATATTATTGGAGAAGATAAGATAGGCGATTTCCGTACATTCTCCCTTACCGGTAAAGATGGGTCATGGTATGACGGATGGAGATCAATTCAGTTTGAACCCACTCTGAAAGAAAATCGGTTCATTACTGAAAATAAATTGTGGTCTGGTAACCGGGTGGTTTTTAAGGATTTCATTCACCCTAACCGGTGGACTTCATTCTTTGGCCATTACTATGTAATTACCAAATTACTCATCGAGCGTCTGACTGATCAAGCAGCATTCATGAATACAGAAACCAAACGTATTATGGCCTTAGGAATTGATTTTCCAAAGGGTGATGATGCTCCAAAGTCACATTCATATAATTATGGATCCGGTGTTTCTAAAAAGTTTGTAGCTTTTGAAGCCAAGATCCATATGCCTGAAACTTTCATCGAAGGAGACTATACATTTTATCCTGAAACACAGGAAGGTCTTCTTGATGCATATAAGTCGAGAAAAGAGCTCAATAAAGCTATATCTTCTCTTCGCTTCATGACCAGAGCATCTGAATATGCACACTATACAAATCCTGACAGAATGCCGCATTGGTTTAAAAATGTGGAATGGGAAAAGGATTTTGTAGAACCCGGGAAAAGAACTAACTGGGAGAGGCTAAAATTGTTTCAACCAAAAGTTGGTGAACGATCAGTCTCTATATTGAAACGTACTTTTACGAAGTCTGCAACTGTTTCTGCGGACTAAATTATGAATTTCAAAGGGAGGGATATTTATATCCCTCCCATACATAAGGAGAAAATATGCGAAAAATTATCTTAATATTCTTGATTTTTAATGTGTTTGTATTTATGGGATGTGGATGCAAAGAAGAAAATAAGTTTACGCTTGAAACAACAATTGATCCCCTTATTACTTTACTTGGAGATAAAATAGCTGTTAAATATAAACTTGGAGATTTATTAATATTAGATGAATGGAAAAATCTAAATGCTGGCGAGATGTTATTTTTAACAACTACCAAAGACCTTCCTCCTGTTCATCTTAGGTTACAATGTGGTGATGATGCTTTCACCAGCAATTATTTTTATTATACAATTGGTAATATATCTACAAATACTACCCCTGTTGAGTGGAGTATTCTTTACAGAAACGTTGATAGTTTTCCAAATGTTATGTGGACAAGCAAAAGTGATGATAATAAAAAAGGTAATACTAGAGAAACTCAAACAAAAAAGAAGCCTATAAAAGAGAAAGCTAAAACGTCTGAATTAAAATCATTATAAGGAGAAATTTATGAAAAAAATCTTATTGTTATTTGTATGTGTTTTTATAGCAATTTCTTGTATTAAGTTTGAAATAATAAATGAAATTAAACCAAAAGTTTATATAGTCGATAATTCAGTCGGTGTAGAATATATGTTAGGTGATATTCTCGTTTCTGATGAGTTAAAAGATCTTTCATCTGGAATGTTACAATATTTTAAAAATAATAAAGATGATATTACTATGAGATTGCACATACATTATAATACAGAAATTAACAATAAATGTTATTTCATTTATTCTATAAGAGGCATTGTAGTTGCCGAAAATGCAAATGTTGTATCACCCGATTTATTAATGGCGAAAAAAGATTTAATTAGTGGGTTTGTGATGTTTGGAGCCGGTACTTCAAGCAAGGAAACACCAGCACCACAAAAAATAAAGATGATACAAGAAGAGTCCAAAACAGAACCCAAAAAAGATTCTCAAAATAAACTATAAAGGAGGTTTTAACATCAAAAATGATAAATGGCAGATTACAAAAAATATGAAAATGGCGTAACTATTTGTACAAAAGCTGCTGATTTCCATACGCAAAAAGGATGTGACGGCTTCATAGAAAATAAAAGATTAAATAAATGTGTATTTGAAAAATGGAGATGGATTTGTGATTGCACTCCTCAAACACATCAAAATGTGATCTTATATAACAAAGGGAGAGCCAAGAAATGATTAACATTGATACGTTTTTAAAAATAGGGGACCAGCATAAAATATGTGAAGATTATATTATACAGGGTAGTGATCAGGTTCCTCTTCTTATTCTATCTGATGGATGTTCTTCGTCTGATAACACAGAGATGGGAGCAAGAATTTTATGTTATCTAGCCAAACAATATTTATTTTATAGAGCTGCTTATCTTCATGATCTTGACTACTATCAAATGGGAAATTGGATTATCCATAACGCTGAAATGACATGCAGGCATCTTGGTCTTAAAGTAGGTTGTCTTGATGCAACTCTTATAATTTCATACGAATTGGACGGTACAGTTTATGTCTATATGTATGGAGATGGTGCTGTTGTAACAAAGAACGAAAAAGGAAATATTCATTTTACTTACATTGACTTTACAAATAACGCACCCTATTATTTATCATATCTTATTGATGAATTTAGAGATGATGTTTATCATTCAAACAGGAATGAAAAATCGTTATATGTGGTTGATGAAAATGGAAGCATTGATGTTAAACGCTTAGCATACGATGCAGAAGTAGTTCTAAAATATAATACAAGGATAGAACCAAATATATTTATTTGCTCCGATGGGATTAACTCTTTTATCAAAAAAGATCCAAGTCAACGAGATATCTTAGACCCTCATGAAATTTTACCTGAAATGATGGCATTTAAAAATACCAGGGGAGAATTTCTTAAACGGAGAATGAAAAGAGCTCTTAAAGATTTAGATGGTCAAGGAATCACTCATTATGATGATCTATCAATAGGAGCATATGCGAGGATAAACTAATGCACTACACACCCAATGATTTAACAGATCCACAACAGCTTCAAAGTGAATATCCAGATACTGTCAAAGCAATTGATCCATTTTATTGGAACAATGTTGAAGTTGGTCATTACGTCAGAATACGAAGTTCGAATGAGTATTTCTGGGTTGAAGCTATAGAAGTTAGTGATGATGAAATTACTGGAGAGGTATATTACGAACTGGGAACTAATACATATCAAATTGGAGACACTCTTACGTTCAAAAAATGCTTTCAATTTGATATTTATGATCCACGAGTACTCAACTTGATTCCTGGAATCGACGTCTAAGGAGAAATATATGTTATTTTATGTGAATGGACAAAAAGTGAACCTTTCCCAAAAAGACTATGTCACAAAAGGTGGGGAAGGAAGTATTTTTAGAAAAGGTGGCATAGCATATAAAATCTATGATGATCTTAAAAAAATGATTCCGATTGCAAAAATTGGTGAGTTATCGACTCTTGACAATCCAAGTATTGTTAGACCAAGAGATGTCGTATATAATAAGAAAAAACATGAAGTTGGTTTTACAATGGATTGGCTTGATGGAAATATAATTGCATTATGTAAAATGTTTACCAATACATTTCGAGATAATAACGGAATCGAAAACGATCACGTCATTGAATTGGTGGAAAGTATTAAAGATGTTACTCAATTTATTCATGATAGAAAATTCTTAATTGTCGATGGAAATGAGTTGAATTACATGGTCTCTGGTGGCTTTGTAACCCCCTATTTCATTGACGTAAATGCATGGAAAACTCCATCATATCCCGCTACAGCTATAATGCCTTCAATTAGAGACTGGACAACCAATGATTTTACTGTTATGTCAGATTGGTTTTCATTCGCTATTATATCATTTCAACTATTTATTGGTATTCATCCATTTAAAGGAAAACATAAAGGGTATAAAAAGAATGACTTTATGAAAAGAATTAAAGATTGTGTTTCAGTCTTTAATAGTTCAGTTTCACTACCCCCATCAACCAGAGACTTTAATCTTATTCCATCTGCTTATAAAGACTGGTATGTTCAAGTGTTTGAAAACGGCGAAAGAAAACCACCACCACAAATACCTGGAACTGCTGGCAAAATTCAAGTTCGAGTTCATCTTATTCAGAGCACAGATAACTTTGACATTAGAGAACTTCATGAATACATAGGAGATGTTCTTCATCATAATCCATCCCTCAATATTACAAAAACCAAAGAAAAACTATATATTGGAAAGACGGATTATAAAGTTGCACCAAATGTTGAAGTTATTTTCACTCCATTAGAGCAGTATCCAATTCTTGTCAAAATTGAAAACAAAAGAGTTAAGTTTAAATCCCTTGCGTTGCCTGACCCAAAAATTGATATTGAGTGTACTGATTTAATGATTACCAACAACACACTCTTTTTGAAAAATAAAGAGAAGCTGATGGAACTAACATTTAAAGCATTTAACGGAATTATTCATCCAATCATTAAAACAGTATGGACAATTGAACCGAATTCAAGTCAGATTTTTAGTGGAGTTGTAGTCCAGAGTGTTCTAGGTAAGACATACTTAGCAATACCTCTCCCTACATTTGATAAGAGTTTATTTATTATCAAACCGGTTCCCGAGCTTGACGGCTTTCAAATCATGGATGCCAAATATGATAATAAAGTTTGTGTTTTGACTGGTCACAAGGGTGGCGTTTATAGCAGATTTATCGTTATCTTTAATAATAAGTATGATAAATATGTATGCCGGATTGTAGATAATGTAGATTATTCTCCAATTAATTTCATATGTCTTGATAATGGTGTATGTGTATTGATAACTGACGACGATGCTATTGAAATGTTTCTTAATCGAATTGATAAAGACAGCGTTAAAAGGATTGAAGATCCTATAATAAATTCAACCATGCGACTATGCAAGGATGGTACACGAGTTCGATTCTTTAGAGAGAATAAAGTATACGAAATGAAAATGAGGAGCTAAAATGAAAAAAAAACAATGGAATACCAAAAGGTGCTGTTGAAATACATTTATATATGCTTTCAAATGTGCTTCGCCCCAGAGGACATATGAAAAAAGAATCTATTGGAGTTACTATCTTAGAGCGTTTGGAAGGTGCATACGAATCTTGGACTGATCCAAAAATGGGTGACATTCCAGATGAATCCGCCTTGATAGAGATTCTTAAACAAAACTTACAACAGGAAGTTGATGGGGCGTGGGAGGAGTTTATTAAACGTATTAGTTCTTCTTAATAAAAGGAGGTAATCATGAATAAAAGAAGGAGGAGAAAAAGAAAATCTTGTGAATTAAAATCATCTCATAAAACAAGAAAAGATGCCATAAAAGCCATAAATAAAACTGTAGAAAAACATTTCATTTTTCATAAAATGAAACCTTATAAATGTAAGTATTGTGGTATGTGGCATATAGCAAGAACCAGAGCTATCTTTTATCATAGATTCAAAGAACTATTAAATTGAAAGGATTGAATTAATGAGTAAAACTCTTGAAAAATTAAGATGTATGATTCCTATAACTGACCTAGAAAATAGTGCCCAACAACAAATATATCAGGCTCTTGATCTTGATTTCTTAATTACCTTAGCTATAATGCCTGATTGTCATACCGGATATACATTACCAATTGGAGGGGGTAGCATTACTTGATAATGTTATCTCTCCTGAGTACGTCGGTTATGATATTGGATGTTTTATTGGAAGTACTAAAATACCATTACTGGATGGTAATGATTATACATTAAAAGAACTATATGATAAAAATTTAAAGAACTTTCCAGTATATTCAATGAATAAAAAAGGTGAACATAGAATTGGAATAGCAGATGAAGTAAAACTCACCAGAAAAAATGCAGAATTAGTGAAAATAATTTTGGATAATGATGAAGAAATAATATGTACCCTCAGATCATCAATTTCTTAATTTAGATTCTAAAACATATATATTTGCAAGAGATTTAACAAATAAATCATCTATCTTTCCATTTCGGAGATATTTAGATCGAGATGGCATGATCGGAAGAAAAAGAACTGTTAAAGAAATGGCCGATTATTTAAACGAAAATGATATGATGCCAATGCCTCATAAATGGGTAATAAAAATGTTTGATTATATGAGAGATTGGTATAAGGAAGGATAGAGTTATGAAAATAGAAGAGATAATTAATAAGCTCGATAAAATGAAAATTGATTTTGGGCATCAACGTAACGAATGGGATAAATTAAAAAGTGAAATTAACAATTTAAATCCTGATGATAATGTTGGAACTGAAGCAGTAGATAGAGCTTTTGTTGATATGATAGCTTCTATAGACTATTCAAAGTTTCTTATAGGAAGATAAATAATAAGGAGAAATAATTATGGAATTAAATGAATCAATTGATGAATTAAAAAGAATAGGAGCAAGGGTTGGTCATGTCCTCTATAACATTTGCTACCGTGGAGCAGGTGTTGGAATTATGTGGAGTGATGAATCTAGGTTGAAAGGCGAACCCCTAACAGGAAGCAACTATAAAGAAGCTTTATATATTGAAAGATACTTTCCATCTCTTACAATTGCTATTGAAAGTGAAATTAAACGATTAGAAAATCTTGCTACAAAAGAAATATGCCCAGAATGTGGAAGAGAGACAGGCACAATTATAGAACTAAGTAATAAATGTGTCAGTGGTGATGTGATGTTATGTACCAGCTGTAATGGAGTAAGCCCATTTGCAGAAACTACAATGCGTGCTATGTTTGAATGGGAGGAGAGGGAAAAGGATAATAAATGATCCCATGTAAAGACTGTATAACTTTAGCGTCTTGTATAAGCTATTTATCGACAAGATATGAAGAATACGATGAGATAACTGCTTGGGTTAGTTATAATTGTGTATCATTATATAGACTTCAGCGTAAGTGCACACTCTTAAGCAGTTATTTTCCATGTAGTTTTAATGAGGCTTGGCATCCTAGTTGGTGTGAAGATTGTAGTATACTCCCCAACGAATGGTTTGACAGATATAATGAATTTGTAAGATTTTATCGAAAGTTTTGGATAACAGAAGAGTGGAGACCCAAATGAGTGAACTAAAAGTGACAGACTTTAAATATGGGGACTGGAGGGATTGGTTTCTAACTAAAGAGAAAAGATGGGAACTGGCAGAAAAGGACCGTTTATGTGTAACGATAAATAATAAGGAATTTTCAGTAATAGCTCCAGTTAAAATCAGTGAAATTACAATATTATATTTACATCAATCTTGGAAACCAAACTTTCTCAAGAGTTTTGGATATATGAATCATAACATTAATTATCTACGCAGTTCCATTAATAATTGTTCAGACAAATTAGAAATAACTATAGAATTTATAAGTTTTGAATATGTTAATTCTAAAGAAAAAGGGAAAAAATGAAAGAAGCAGAATCAAATTATAAATATCAAATAAAGTCAATTATTAAAGTTGAAAGTCGTAAAGCATATATCAAAAA